>Ga0206130_10001259_pt1 | contig 37738 bp, 31 predicted proteins | sample Helgoland_Spring_9_FD_148637 | JGI IMG/M metagenome (GOLD analysis project Ga0206130, IMG submission 148637) | Pelagic subsurface seawater microbial communities from Kabeltonne, Helgoland, North Sea - Helgoland_Spring_Bloom_20160512_1 | ecosystem: Environmental > Aquatic > Marine > Epipelagic ...
AATAGATGACGGAGTTGGCATATCTAAACCTCTTATCACCATTGTTTCTGGGAAAAGAAATTATGATAAAATGAAAAATATAATTGTAGATAAAACCATTCGAAACATGCCCATATCTGTCCGACCAGCTTTTGGGTATGCCGAAGAAGCTATGGGGCTTGAAAAAATATTTAGAACAAAAATGCAAGCTCTTTTACCTGGCGAATTTGTAGATTTTTTACGACCTGTTTTTCAGGAAGATGAACTTAAATTAATACTTATTGGTGCTGTCTTAGGAATGGCATCTGGATTTGGCCAATTGTTTTTTGTATTTGGTGGAATGTAAAATGAGATACACCTTATTATCTTCTCCCTTACAAGGCTTCACGGATTTTCGATTTAGAAACGCATTTAATCATTATTTCGGAGGAATTGACACTTTCTATGCTCCTTATATACGCCTCAATGGAAAGTTTGAGATTAAACCAGCTTATGAACGTGATATCTTACCAAAAAACAATACCGAGCTAACTGTTATTCCTCAAATAATGACGAATGATGCTGATGAATTTTTGTTTGTTTCGAAATACGTTAAAAGCTTAGGATACAATGAACTCAACTGGAATCTTGGATGTCCCTACCCTATGGTTACAAAAAGAGGAATGGGTTCTGGATTAATAAATGACCCAGCAAAAATTGATGCTATACTCAATAAAGTCCATTCAGAATCTGATATTATTGTTTCCATGAAAATGAGAATGGGCTATGAAAATAGTGAGGAAATTCTATCAACATTTCCTATTCTAGAAAAGTATCCAGTAAAAAACATTGCTATCCATGCGCGAATTGGAAAACAACTATACAAAGGTGGTGTGGATTTAGACTCCTTTCAGCTTTGTCTAGATAATACCACTCATAAAATCTATTATAACGGCGATATAACATCAGTAAATCGCTTTAATGAAATGACAGAACGGTTTCCAAAAATTGACCATTGGATGATTGGAAGAGGGTTAATCTCCGACCCATTTCTGCCATCTATGATTCAAAAAGAAACGTCCATTTATCCTGAAAACAAAATTGAAATATTTAGTAAATTTCACGATACCCTCTATAATGAATATGAACAAGCATTATCAGGACCCAAACATATTATTATGAAAATGTATCATTTTTGGGAATATTTTGCAACAACATTTGATAATCCTCACAAAGCAGTTAAACTCATAAAAAAAGCGAAAAACATTCAAGCGTATGATGCAGCAGTAAATTCAATTTTTATGAATGAAAGAACACGCGCTTTAAAAAATCATTAAGTCACTTTCCGCAGGCAACTCAAATTTTAGTATCTATGGCATTGATCCCTATTTCACTATCTTATAAAACTTATCATCAATACTTATTGATTGATAAGAGTTACCTGCAGCAACATTTTTGAATACTGAATGGTTCTAACTCATTATGTGCGTATCGAATTCAGCACACGTAATTCCCATTTGAGAATAAGATACACTGAAGAATAATAAAGATAGAAATAAGGAAAGAATTGAGGTTTTCATGTCTGTTATTTTTTGTTTGGTGATAGATACATCCAAAATTCATATTGGATGAAATTAAATTCTAAAAACTCAAAAACCTTTGCTAACTTTGTATTTAAGGGACAGAATGAGTAATACGATTAACATAAAAAATAAAAAAGCCAAGTTTGAATATCAATTTATTGATAAGTATACTGCTGGTATCCAACTAACCGGCACAGAGATTAAATCAATCCGTTTAGGCAAGGCTAGCATTATGGAATCGTATGGCGTTTTTGAAAAAGGGGAAATATTTCTTAGAAATATGTATATCCAAGAATATGAAAACGGAACACACTACAATCATTCACCGAAAAGAGATAGAAAGCTTTTATTAAATAGAACAGAAATTACTAAAATTGAGAAAAAGCTGAAAAATAAAGGTCTTACATTAGTTGCAATTAAGCTATTTATTAATGGGAAAGGAAAGGCTAAGTTAGACATCGCGGTTGCTCAAGGAAAGAAATTACATGATAAACGCGAAGACATGAAAGATAAAGATGCTAAACGTGAAATGGATCGATTAAAAAAAGACTTTTAATTTTCCAATTGCGCCCATTCAGTCCATGACCCATCATAAATGGCTCTATTTCCTTCAAAAACCAATTCTGCAGCTAAAAACACAATGCAGGCTGTAATGCCGGAACCACAGCTAAACACCATCGATTTATTCTCATTCTTAATTTCTTTAAATAAACGCTTTAGTTTTTCCACTGATTTAAACTTTCCATTTTCAAGAGTATTATGAAAAGGAATATTTATCGAGTTAGGTATATTTCCCATTCTTAAATCTGCCCGTGGCTCGGGAACTAAGCTGTTAAATCGATCAGCAGACCTTGCGTCAATTACTAACGATTCTTTTTTAGCTAAATTTTCTCTAACGAAGCGAATGCTTCGAATCATTTCTGGTTGATAGGTAGCTTTAAAATTACCGATTGAATATTTCTTTTCGACTATTGCTTCTGTTTCAAAACCCATAGCAATCCATTCTGGAAAACCTCCATCTAATACAGCTATGTTTTCATGCCCCATAGCTTTAAACATGAACCATACGCGAGGGCTTGTATAAATTCCTAGAGAATCATAAACGACAATTTTACTTGAAGAGTTAATTCCTAATTCTTGACAACCTTCTTCAAATTGTTCTTTAGAAGGAAATGTATTTGGAAGAAAACTTGACTTATCACAAAAGGCTCCTTTAATGTCAAAAGGTCTAGCTCCTATTATTTGTTGAGAAATAGATTCTGATTTAGTCCTCGGTTGACTTGCATCTAAAACTACTAAATTAGGGGAGTCAAAATTATCACTTAACCATTTTGAAGATACAATAGTAGAATTCATTGTAACTGATTAAAACCTCCACCCAACTTTTATCATTCCAACATTAGCAACACCAAATGACTTGGTCTTAACAGAAGGAATACTTGTTATAATTTCCGGATCAGTAAGTGAACTTTCATCCGTAATTTTAAACTCTCCTGTTTTACTTTGAGCAGCAGAGAATAAAACACCTAATTCTGTTCCAATATATAAATTATCAAATACGTAAAAATCAACACCTGAAAAAACATACACACCAAAATGACTTATTGGTTTTTTTACTGAATAATTATAATCAGCTATAAATATTACAGAATCAGTACGAGTACCATACTCCTCTTTTTTCCCTATTCCAAACTGCAGCTCACCTCCTAAGTAGGGTGAAACATTATTTTTTTTAAAATGCTTTTCAATTCCAATGTTAAACATAAACATATCATTTAATTTCTCAACAGTCCCTAAGCCATCTCCATCTAACTCTTTTATTTCTCTTAATACACTAGAGTATTGATAAGCCAAACCGATTCTCAAAGCACTATTTTCTTTGAAAAAATAGCGGATATTAAGATTGGGCAGATACGTGCTGTCTTGTCTTAATTGGTAACGTGTTTCAAAAGTTAATTTACCAATCGTATCTTGAGAAAAAGACTGATTTAACATTCCGAAAGAAATTAATATTAGTAAATATTTAATGTTTTTCATAGCTATGTTTTATCTAGTAAATCCTTAACGAGTTGAATGAGTTAATATTGTTTATCATTTAACATTGGAACAAAACTAAAGCTTCCATGTTCTGTTTTTATAATTTCTTCATTTTCAGATTTCTCTATAAGAATCATTGTTTGGTTAACTCCTTCCCCAACAGGAACTATCATTATTCCATTAGGAGCTAATTGATTAATCAGTTCTTCTGGAATAAACGGAGCACCGCAAGTGACTATTATCCTGTCGAATGGGGCAAAAGCTTCTTTACCAATGTAACCATCTCCAAAAAACAAATTAGCTCTATAGTTCAGTTTTGAGAGATTAACTTTAGCTGACTGAAATAATTCTCTTTGGCGTTCTATGGAATAAACTTTAGCTCCCAATTCTAATAATACAGCAGTTTGATAACCTGAACCGGTACCAACCTCTAAAACTTTCATTCCTTTTTCAATTTTCAGCAATGAAGATTGGGTAGCAACTGTAAATGGTTGTGATATTGTTTGGCCTGCTCCAATTGGAAAGGCAACGTCTTTATATGCAAAATTATCATGAAATACTTTGTCAAAAAACAAGTGCCTAGGCACAGCACCAATTGCCTTTAATACGTTAGCATTATTAATCCCTCTCTTCTCCTGTAACTCTTGAACGAGCAATTTTCTCTTTCCCTGATCTCTTAACGTGTCTTTCATTATTCAAAAATAATACGCTAATTCAAAAAACAAGAATGAAAAGTATTCATTTTATAAAACAAAGGTGTTGATAATTACCTTATTGTTTGCATTTATCAGATAACATATGGGTTATTTTTGATTCAGATAAATAATTATTATGCTGAAAATCGGAGTTGTTGGTGCAGGACATTTAGGGAAAATCCATCTCAGAATTTTACAAAGTGCTGACTTTGTAGAGTTAATTGGATTTTTTGACCAAAGTGAAAAGGTTAGAAACAATGTTAAGGAACAAATGGACTTAATACCTTTTGATTCCATTGAAAGCTTGATTGAAGCCTGTGATATAGTAGATATTGTAACACCAACTATTGCTCACTTTGATTGCGCAGCGACTTCTATGCGTTCTTTCAAACATGTATTTATCGAAAAGCCTATTACGACTACTATTGAAGAAGCCAAAGCCTTAATTAGTTTATCGGAGGAAGCGAAAGTCAAAGTTCAAATAGGACATGTAGAAAGGTTTAACCCAGCATTTACATCTAGCGTTAAACATTTACAAAACCCTATGTTTATTGAAACACACCGGTTAGCTCAGTTCAATCCAAGAGGAACGGATGTTTCTGTCGTTTTAGATTTAATGATTCATGATTTAGACATTGTTTTAAGTGTAGTTGACTCTGAAATTAAAGCAATCAACGCTAGCGGAGTTTCTGTTTTAAGCGACACTCCAGATATTGCGAATGCCAGAATAGAGTTTGACAATGGCTGTGTTGCTAACTTAACCGCGAGTAGAATTTCCATGAAAAACATGCGTAAATCGAGATTTTTTCAGCAAGATGCTTATGTATCTGTAGACTTTTTAGAAAAGAAAAATGAAGTAATTCAAATGCATGATGTTACGGAAGAGGATCCATTCGCTGTAACTATTGATTTGGGTGAAAAAGGTAAAAAACAAATCGATATTCTTTCAGAAGAGATAGAACCCAACAATGCAATAGAAGATGAATTAAGGTCCTTTGTAAATGCTATCGAAAATGACCTAACACCTTCAGTTTCAATTTATGCTGGTTACAAGGCATTACATGCAGCGCATGAAATAATGAAAAAATTATAATTCTGTATAACCGCCTAACCTTTTTAAGTGAGGGAATTCACTCTTTAATTACTTCTCTCAACAATAATAATTTTACTTTTGCGTTCTAACTTATTGTTCATGAAATCAGTTGTATTTATACCTATATTGATACTCTTTACGCTTCTAAACGGTTGTCAAATTATTGATAAACCTGAGGAAATACCTTCATTTATTTATGTAGAAAACTTTGATTTTCAATCATCTGGAAGTCAAGGTTCAAGTAGCAATAAAATAACAGATGTATGGGTTTATGTAGACGACAACTTAGCCGGAATGTGGGAACTTCCAGCAACCATTCCGTTGCACTATAAAGGAAACCATAAAGTAAGTTTGTATCCAGGGATTAAAAAAAATGGCGCATCTGGATATCGAGTTATCTACCCTTTTTACACTTCACATGAGGCTAATATGGAGCTTATTCAAGATTCAATTATTTCAATTAATCCATCCATTCAATATAAAAGTGGTCTTAGTATTTGGGTAGAAGATTTTGAGGACCCTGGAATAAAATTATTCAATCATTCAACGAGTGATACCTCTATGATCGTTGTATCAAACCCTCCATATACAGAGCTTATAGAAGGAAATGCCGGCGCTATCTTTATGAACGCTGACAATTTCTCTTCTGAAATGAGAACAGCGGAATTGAGTTTTAATAATTTCCCAAAACAATTAGACATTCCAGCCTATATAGAGTTCGACTACAAAAGTAACCACGAATTCTACATCGGATTGCTCCATAAAGACAATTCAGTGCCAAGTTACCAGCAGATGCCCCTAGTTACATTCTATCCTACTGATGATAATAATGGTATTTCACAATGGAATAAAACATACGTTTATATATCAGATGGAACGAATTTCTTTCCTGCCGCTACAGACTTCGACCTCTATATTCAAGTGCTTAATACGAATGCTCAAGATGGCATTGAAATTTTTATTGACAACATTAAAGTTATTTACAATCAATAATGAACAGAAAGCTACAAGTAACAAAGTATGTCCTTTCAGACATTTTAATGTCCTTAGTAGCCTGGATAGCATTTTATTATTTTCGTAAAATAAGTATTGAACAAGCTGTATTTACGACAAGTGATAATTTTTATTATGGATTAGTAATGGTTCCTACTTATTGGGTTATTCTTTACACATCCATAGGCAGTTACAAAAAGATATTCAGAAAATACAGACTAAAGGAAACCGGTCAAACTTTAATGATATCAGCAATTGGATGTTTAATTTTGTTTTTTGTATTACTCCTGGATGATGAAATAAATCAATACAAAGATTATTATAAATTATTGCTTGCGCTATTTGGATTTCATTTTATATGTACATTAATACCGCGGTTAATAATTACTTCTGCTACGGTAAGAAAAATTCACTATGGTAAAATTGGATTCCCTACTTTAATCGTTGGAGGAAATGAAAATGCGCTTGGAATTTATAATGAAATTAAAGCGCTTAGAGCAAACCCTGGTTACGACTTCAGAGGGTTCGTTAGCACGAATGGAGTTGATAGAGTCTTATTAGACACTCCCATCAACTATTTTGGTAAATATGAGAATATAAAAGCTGTTATCAAGAAGGAACAAATTGAAGAAGTAATTGTAGCCGTAGAATCTTCTGAGCACGAAAACTTAAAACGGATTATAGATGATTTAAGCGATTGTAATGTTTCCATAAAATTAATACCTGATACGTACAATATTCTTACAGGATCAGTTAAAATGACAGCCTTATTTGGAGCCTTATTAATTGAAGTGAACCAAGAAATAATGCCACAGTGGCAAATCACATTAAAACGTTTAATGGATTTATCTGCATCCATCATTGCGTTAATCTTCTTAAGTCCAATTTTAATTATTTTATCAATCCTAGTAAAGACTTCTTCAAAAGGACCAATAATCTTTAAACAAGAAAGAATAGGTATAGATGGACTACCTTTTTATATCTATAAATTCAGATCAATGTATTACAACTCTGAAAAAAATGGGCCTCAGCTTTCTAGTTCAAGTGATTCTAGAATAACACCTATTGGTAAGTTTTTAAGAAAATCTCGATTAGATGAAGTACCGCAGTTTTTGAATGTCTTAAAAGGAGATATGGCATTAGTAGGACCTAGACCTGAACGCCAATTCTACATTGATAAAATAATGGAAATAGCTCCACACTATAAACACTTGCAAAAAGTTAAACCGGGGATTACATCCTGGGGACAAGTTAAGTACGGTTACGCCGAAAATGTAGATGAGATGGTAGCGAGACTTAAATATGATGTACTTTACATAGAAAACATGTCTCTGGCCTTAGACTTTAAAATACTAATTTACACTGTATTAACAGTATTAAAAGGTGCTGGAAAGTAGAAATTAGCTAGTCATCTCATTTTATACTAAACGAATTAATATAACCTTAAGCATCTTCCAATTCTACCATTTTCCTATCTTCGCCTTTCTAAATTTTAAATTATTTTTTCATGAAAAATATAACAGTCATTGGAGCTGGAACAATGGGCAATGGAATTGCACATGTATTTGCTCAAAATAATTATTCGGTTTCACTAGTTGATGTAGCACAAGATTCTTTGGATAGAGCTATTACTACTATTACAAAAAACCTTGATCGAATGGTTAAAAAAGAAAAAATCACAGAAGAAGATAAAACTTCTACACTTAACAATATTACTACATTCACAAGTCTTGAAGCAGGTGTAAAAAATGCAGATCTAGTCGTTGAAGCAGCTACGGAAAATGTGGATTTGAAATTAAAAATATTCAAAGACATGGATAAATATGCTCCCGAGGAGGCAATTTTATCTACAAACACTTCTTCCATTTCTATTACTAAAATTGCAGCCGTAACTTCTCGTCCTGATAAAGTTATTGGAATGCACTTTATGAATCCTGTTCCAGTAATGAAATTAGTTGAAATCATCAGAGGATACTCTACGTCAGACGAAGTAACCAACATCATAATGGAGACTTCTAAAAGTTTAAAAAAGGTTCCTACCGAAGTTAATGATTATCCAGGTTTTGTTGCCAACAAAATCCTAATGCCAATGATTAATGAAGCTATCATTACTTTGCATGAAGGGACGGCTGGAGTTGAAGAAATTGATACTGTTATGAAATTAGGAATGGCTCATCCAATGGGACCACTGCAATTAGCAGATTTTATTGGCTTAGATGTTTGTTTGGCAATTCTGAAAGTATTGCAAGATGGATATGGAGATTCTAAATATGCACCTTGCCCATTATTAGTAAACATGGTTACTGCAGGGAAATTAGGTGTAAAATCTGGCGAAGGTTTCTATTCTTGGGGTCACGGCACTAAAGAGCTAATTGTAGCAGGTAATTTTAAAAAATAAAATTCTATAAATTTTTTAAAACCCTGCTTCGATAACTTGTTGCAGGGTTTTATTTTTTATAGAGACAAAGGAATATTATTATGAGTTTTAATAGCACAAATACATACATCGCCTCTGAGGGTTTAAAGATTGCAGTTAACGCTTCAATAGCTTTGCAAAAGCCGCTAATTGTTAAAGGAGAGCCCGGAACAGGAAAAACTTTATTAGCAGAAGAAATAGCAGCTTCTTTAAGTAAAAAGTTAATTTCTTGGAATGTAAAATCTACTACAACTGCTCAACAAGGCTTATATGAATATGATGCTGTTTCTAGATTAAGAGATTCCCAATTAGGCGATGAAAAAGTAAATGATATTGCAAACTATATTGTTAAGGGTAAACTTTGGGAAGCTTTCGATAGCGAAGAGCAAGTGATTCTTTTGATTGATGAAGTGGATAAAGCTGACATTGAGTTTCCAAATGACTTGTTGCAAGAATTGGATAAAATGGAGTTCTACTGTTATGAACTAAAAAAGACGATAAAAGCGAAAGTACGCCCAATAATAATCATCACTTCAAACAATGAAAAGGAGCTTCCTGATGCTTTTTTAAGAAGATGTTTGTTTCATTATATTACTTTCCCTGACCGGGATACTTTGAAAGAAATCATCAATGTCCATTATGAGAAACTTGAAGACACAATGATTAACTCTGCTATGCGCGTATTTTATGACTTGAGAAATATTAGATCCATAAAGAAAAGACCTTCAACCTCAGAAATAATCGATTGGATAAAATTACTAACTATTGGAAAAATAACATCCCAAGAATTAGATGGCTGGCAACCAGGCAAAGGAGATTTCCCTTATTCAGGTGCCCTTATAAAAAATGAACAAGATTTGATTACACTTAAAATATAAAATTTTGACTTTAGACGCTAGACACCAGAATATTTCGACTCAAGTCTAGCGTCTAATTAATATAATGTCTTAAAGATATGTTTCTAGACTTTTTTCTCATATTAAAAAACCAAGGAGTACCGGTAACATTAAAAGAATACCTGTCTTTATTAGAAGCTTTACACAAAAACGTTATTAACCAAAGAGTAGATGATTTCTACCATTTGAGTAAATCGATGCTGGTAAAAAATGAAAAACACTTAGATAAGTTTGACCAAATTTTTGGAGAATACTTCAAAGGATTGGAATCTATAACAAATGAAGAGTTTTTTAAGATTCCTGAAGAATGGATGAATAAAAATTCAGAAAAACTTCTTTCGTCTGAACAAATGGATCAAATAAAAGCTATGGGAGGCTTGGATAAAGTTCTTGATCGATTAAAAGAACTACTTGAAGAGCAGAAGGAAAGACATGAAGGAGGTAGCAAATGGATTGGCACCGGAGGCACCTCTCCTTTTGGCGCTTACGGCTATAATCCTGAAGGAATTAGAATAGGCCAGAATGAAAGCAGGCACCGAAAAGCTATTAAAGTATGGGATAAACGCGCATTTAAAAATTTAGATGAAAATGTTGATTTAGAAACACGTAATCTTAAAATGGCACTTCGAAAATTAAGAACACTTACCAGAGAGGGAAAGCAAGAAGAATTAGATATCAAAAAAACGGTAAAAAGCACTTCAAATAACGCCGGAATGCTGCATCTTGAAATGGTGCCGAGTAAAAAAAACAACATTAAAGTCTTGTTGTTTTTTGATATTGGAGGAAGCATGGATGACCATATAAAATTGTGTTCAGAACTGTTTTCAGCTGCGAAATATGAATTTAAACACATGGAACATTATTACTTTCATAATTGCATTTACGAAAACCTATGGCAAAACAATATCAGAAGACACAACGAGCATATTTCTACCTATGATATCTTAAACAAATTCAATAAAGAATACAAAGTAATAATTGTAGGTGATGCCAGCATGTCTCCATATGAAATTGCTTCTCAATATGGCAGTGTCGAGCACTACAATGAAGAGTCAGGAGAAACGTGGATGCGTAGGTTTACAGAACAATTTAATAGTGTTGTTTGGCTGAACCCTATTCAAGAAAAGGAATGGAAATATACCCGTTCAATTGGCATGATGAAAATCATTGTAAAGGATCAAATGTACCCACTAACTTTGCAAGGAATAGGAAAGGCGATTCAGTCGCTATTAAATTAAGATATATCGCTCTTTTACCAGGCGAGTAAAAACTGAAACCTATCTTTACAGAAAGTCTAAACCGATGAAAATAACCAAAGAAATATTTAACAATGCAATGGATTTTGAAACGTACGACAAGCATGTTAAAGAATTATTTGCACAAGGAAAAACAACTGGCGATAATCAGTCTCCAAACTATATATATTTTACGAAACTCGGGATTCAAAGAGTAAAAAGAGGATTAAAAACAATAACCCTTATAAACAAGGCAATTGATACATTAAATAAGACTAAAGCTATAAATTGGTTAGTTATTAGTGAAGCTTGGTGCGGAGACGCTGTAAACATCATTCCAAGCATTGTTAAAATGGCCGAAGCCGAGAAAAAAATTTCTTTAAAAATAATACTTCGAGACCAAAACCCAGAAATTATGAATAGGTTTTTAACCAATGGTGCTAGAGCAATCCCTATTGTAATTTTCTTAGATGATAACTTCAATGAACTTGCAAATTGGGGTGCCAGACCAAAGCCCGCTCAGCAAATAGTTATCGCGCACAAAGAAAATCCCGTAAAAAGTTTGGATGAAGTTAAAGTTGACCTTCAAAAATGGTATATTCAGGATAAAGGTCAGACTGTACAGTTTGAATTTCGAGATATTTTAGAAAGTTTCAAATAAGACTTTTATTCTTGTGTTCATTCGTTATATTTGGAACATTCACTTTTGAACCGAACCAATAACTAAGTAATAATGAATTCTCCTCTTTTTAAAAAAAACATTCTCGCAGCAACTCTTTTTATTTTAATTACATTCTCTGTTCAGCCAATTAATGCTCAGAAAAAAAAGAAATCTAAAAAAGATAAAACTGAAGCCTCTATAGAAAAGAAAGGAGATAAAAAATCAATAATTGATATTACAAAAAAAAGTATCTCTTATAAAGGGCTGTTCACAATCTATCAAGATAGTATAACTGGGGATATTAAAATGGTTATTAAAGAAGACCAAATTGGAAAAGAATACATTTACTTTAGTCAGATTGCTGATGGTGTTACCGAAGTTGGTGCAAATCGAGGTTCATATCGTGATTCTAAAGTTTTTAAAGTTGAGAAGTATTTCGATAAAATTGAATTCATTATTCAAAACACTTCCTCTTACTTTGATCCTGAAAATGCAATATCAAAGTCATCAAGCGCTAACTTAAGTCAAGGAATCATAGCAAGTTTAAAAATTGAAAACTCTGACAAAGGTCTTTATGTTATAGACGCCAATAAGCTTTTTCTAAGCGAAACATTCTCTCAAGTTAAACCATCCAAACGTCCAAAACAATCTCCATATGCTTTTAGCTTAGGAAATTTAAATAAAGATAAAACGAAAATAAACAGAATAAGAAGTTACCCTGCTAATACAGATTTGGCAATTGAGTATGTTTATTCAAAATCAAGCACCTTAAATAATGGCACACGAGCTGTTGTTGATGGGAGAAATGTCAGCATTAAAGTGTATCACAGTTTAATTGAAATGCCTAAAAATGATTATACCCCTTTAATAGATGACCCGAGAGTTGGTTTTTTCACAACGCAGGTATCTGATATGACGAGCCCAGATTATGTAAACTACAGAGATTTGGTGCATCGATGGAACCTTAAAAAGAAAGATCCTGCAGCGGCTATTTCAGAACCGGTTGATCCAATTGTTTGGTGGATAGAAAACACAACTCCATTAGAACTAAGACCAATAATTAAAAAAGCTGGAGAAAAGTGGAACTTAGCATTTGAAGAGGCTGGGTTTAAAAATGCTGTTCTAGTTAAGCAGCAACCTGATGATGCTGATTGGGACGCAGGAGACATAAGATACAATGTATTAAGATGGACATCTTCTCCTACTCCTCCTTTTGGAGGTTACGGACCAAGCTTTGTTAATCCTAGAACAGGTGAAATTTTAGGAGCAGACATTATGCTCGAATACAAATCATTACTTAATTACGTAAATACAACTACCTTAATTGTGAATGGCAATTCTGATGAAGAATTTGAGATACCTGCTCAGCTTCGAAACTGCAACCATGCATCATGTAATGCTTCAAGTAGCGCTCAAATGGATAATATTTTCGGGGGATTAGCTCTTGAATCCTTAGGAGCAACAAAAATTGAAAAGAGTGAAATCATACAGCAATTCCTAACTTATTTAATTTTGCACGAAATGGGTCATACATTAGGCTTCAACCACAACATGAAAGCAAGTCAATTGCACTCCCTAGCAGACATCCACAATGTAGAATTGACTTCTAAAGTAGGGCTGGTTGGATCAGTTATGGATTATCCATCTATTAATTTTGCGTTAGACAGAGAGAAACAAGGTCTTTATTGGACTAGCAGACCGGGGCCCTATGACATGTGGGCTATAAAATTTGCATACCAGCAAGGAAGGTCTGAGCAAGACACCAAGGACTTAATGTCTCAATCAACTAAACATGATTTACTATTTGGAAATGATGCAGACGACATGCGTTCTCCTGGTAAAGCAATGGACCCAAGAGTTAATGTTCGAGATATGAGTAGTGACGCAATTGCTTATGCTGTAAATCGATTTAAACTTACTCAGATTATTGGCTCAAACCTTCTGGAAAATCTAAAAGAAGAAGGCAACTCTTACCACAAACACAGAGTTTCCTATTCCATCCTATTAAAAATGCAAAATAGGCAGGCAACAATAATCTCTAGATACATAGGTGGCGTTTATGTAGATAGAGCATTTATTGGTCAGAAAGGAGCGACAAAACCTTTTACTCCTGTTTCTTTAGAAAAACAAAAAGAAGCCATGAAGGCCTTAGATGAATATGTCTTTGCTCCTGATGCATTTACATTTCCAAATGACATTTACAATTACCTTCAATTACAGCGAAGAGGTTTTGGCTTTTTCGGAGCAGGTGAAGATCCAAAAATTCACGAAACAGTGCTGGCCAATCAAAAAAGTATTCTAAACCATTTGTTGCATAAAAATACGCTGCAACGTATTGTCAATTCTGAATTATATGGGAATTCATACAAGTTAGCAGACTTCATGTCTGACCTAAACAATAGTATTTTTAAAAGTGATATCTCTGGTTCTGTAAATTCTTTCAGACAAAACTTACAAATAGAATATACCAAAATGTTAATTGAAATGGTAACTGAACCTAAAAGTAAAACCCACATTCACAATGTTAGATCAAACGCTATTTACAATTTAAAATTAATAAACAAAATAGCTAATAACTCGGCTGGAGACACCTCAACAAAAGCGCATAAAAATCATTTGCTATTGCTAATTGAAAATGCATTAAAAGAGGTAAAATAATTTCGTCAAAATTAGATTATGAAGCTGAATAGAGTTGTTTTTTCATATACCATTAAAATTACCGACGAATCTTTCGATTTTGGTAATGATAGAAAATTTGAACAAACAGCGCGTATTACTTTCCGTGATAGTAATAAAAACATAATCGAAAAAAGAAAGTATGGCGTTATTGATATTGACGCTCTATATGAGAGCATAAATAAAGGGGATAATATCGATTTAACCCATTGCTACATAGGAAATTTTTCATCTAATGATTACCGAAATAAATTCAACCTTAAAAAGGATGCATTTGTTGACATTAACAACTTTTGTGCGAAAGACGCCTTTTTTGAATCTGACAAAACTGTTGATTTTTCCCGTTGCCGGTTTCAAGGTGAAAAAGCACATTTTGAAAGTGCGCATTTTGGTTCTGGAAATTTAAGTTTTTATAGAAGCATATTTGTTGATGTAGATGTAGACTTTTCCAACACTTCTTATAGTGAGGGAAATAACAGTTGGCAATATGTAGACTTTGGAAATGGAGAATTTACATTTGAAAACGCTTCTTTTATTAATGGAAATATTTCATTTATTAATGCCGATTTTAAAAAGGGAATTGCAAATTTTAAAAATGTAAATTTTGGAGATGGGAGTGTTACATTTCAATTTTCCAGATTCGGCGATGGGAACATCTTTTTTGATAAAGTAACTTTTAATGGTAAAAGTGTAGACTTCAGTAAAGTTGATTTCGGTAGTGGCAAGTTAGATTTCAGAAGAGCTGATTTTGGTGATGCTGATGTTTCATTTGAAGAAATGGAGCATGGTAATGAAAGAATTAATTTTAGAAGAGCAAAATTTGGCGCTGGCGCCATTTCTTTTAAAATGGCGCTTTTTGGCGATGCTGATGTAATTTTTGATGAAACAGAATTTGGTAGTGGAAACCTTTCTTTGTTAAAAGCTGAAGCCAGAAAAATTTCATTTAAAAACTGCCGATTTTCTAACTACGCAGACATGCGGGTAGAAAAATGCAAAGTACTCGACTTATCCAATACAATAATTCGAGACATTATCGATTTAAAACCAGGTGTTTCCAAAGTTGACATTGACACTCTATATATCTATGGCGTTAAGAACTTGGGTAAAATATTTGTGTCATGGAGGTTCAATAACATACCTCAACTAATTGGTCAACAAACCAAAACTACACCTCTTCAAAAAGCAGATCAATATCGAATTCTAAAAGAAGACTTTCACGATTCTGGGCAATACAACGATGAAGATAAAGCATATGTAGAATTTAAACGTTATGAACTCAAATACAAAACAATAGAGAAAATCAAGAAGAATAAATGGAGTGCAATTTGGGCATATCCATCTGCCTTTGCACAAAAAATTGTTTTTGATTATATGGGACTTTATGCTACAAGCCCATTCAGAGTTTTATTGAGTATCTACATGGTTTATGGGCTTTATAGCTTACTTTACGTACTCTTTGAATTAACAGGACATGGACAAATTAGTTGTATCACTGAAAACATGTCTGCATGGGAAAAAATAATTGACTCCTTTTACTTTAGTGCGGTTACGTTTTTAACTATTGGATATGGAGAATGCACTCCGGAAGGGTTTTTCAAAATAATAGCCCCATTAGAAGGATGGATAGGTGTATTTATGATGAGCTATTTTACGGTCGCATTTGTTAGAAAAATTTTAAGATAGACTCCTATTTTTTTATTTTCTTCGCTAAAAATGACAAAACTAAAACACTTTCAAAAGAATTAAGTAGCCCAAAGCTTTGACAATTGGCCAATTTGGCTATCTTTACGCTTCGAATTTTGAAAATACAAAACCTTTTAAATATGAGTGAGACAGCAAAATTAATACTTGGCGGAGAAGAGTTTGAATTCCCTATTGTAGAGGGTTCAGAAAATGAAAAAGGAATTGACATTGCCAAGCTTCGGGGAACAACTGGATACATCACAATTGATCCAGGGTTTAAAAACACAGGTTCGTGTAACAGTGCAATCACATATTTAGATGGTGAGAAGGGGATATTGAGATATAGAGGCCACTCAATTGAGAGCCTTGCTGAAAATGCTACTTTCTTAGAATCTTCGTATTTAGTAGTTTTTGGAAACCTCCCGTCAAAAAGTGAATTAACAAAATTTGAGAATGACATTCGTTCCCACACAATGATTGATGAGGAAATGAAAAACATCATTGATGGATTTCCTAAATCAGCTCACCCAATGGGAGTATTATCTTCACTTACAAGTGCGCTTACAGCATTCAACCCAAAATCATTAGACATTAATTCTGAAACTCAGATGTACAATGCTGTTTGTAAAATGCTCGGTAAATTTTTGGTTCTGGCATCATGGGTTTACAAAAAACATGTTGGACATCCTTTAAACTATTATGATAACTCTAAAGGGTATGTAGAAAACCTATTGAGATTAATGTTTGAAATTCCTACGGAAAAATACAACATCGATCAAAACATAGTTAATGCATTGGATAAGTTATTAATCCTGCACGTAGATCACGAACAAAACTGTTCTACTTCTACAGTAAGAATAGTTGGTTCCTCGCATGCTGGTTTATTTGCTTCTATTTCTGCGGGTGTTTCTGCTCTATGGGGACCTCTTCATGGTGGGGCTAACCAAGCAGTAATTGAAATGTTAGAAGCTATTAAAGCTGATGGTGGTGATGTCGATAAATTTATTCTAAAAGCGAAAGATAAAAATGATTCATTCCGTTTGATGGGATTCGGACATAGAGTTTACAAAAACTTTGATCCGAGAGCTAAAATTATTAAAAAAGCAGCTGATGATGTTTTAGGAACTTTAGGAATTGAAGATCCGATTTTAGATATCGCTAAGAAATTAGAAAAAGTTGCTTTAGAAGATGAATATTTTAAATCAAGAAACTTATATCCAAACGTAGATTTCTACTCTGGAATTATATACAGAGCATTAGGAGTTCCAACAGATATGTTTACTGTGATGTTTGCTATTGGTCGTTTGCCAGGGTGGATTGCTCAATGGAAAGAAATGAGACTAAACGGAGAGCCTATTGGAAGACCTAGACAGATTTATACGGGTGATACAGATAGACCATTTGTTGAATTAGATAAACGATAATTATTTAATCCTTTATACTAAAAAAGCCACTGTTTAATAACCAGTGGCTTTTTTATTAACTCATTATCAGTTACTTTCCTATGCTTTCCTTTAAAACTCCTGCGTCAATTTCTCCATGAGAAGCATGATACAAAACCTCTCCTTGATCTAATACTATTAGTTGAGGAGACTGATGCTCTATATTAAAAATTGAAGCTATTTTATTCGAAACATCACGATACTGTATTAAGTCTAAATAATATATTTCTATATCATTACCATTAATATCCCAAGCTCTTTCTAAGCGTGACTTAACCATTGAGCTCAAAGAACACCTAGTACTGTGTTTAAATATTGCTATTGGCTTATGCCTAGAAAGCGCTATAAATTCTGTTAATTGAGCCTCTGATTCAAGTTTTTTCCAATCAACGCTCTCCCCTTTATCCTTTTTAAATAGTCCCATCATATTGCAAATGTAGGGATGTTACTTGAAAGCCAAAGGAACTATTGTAACTAAAGATCAAAATGATGGACATCCGATTATTCCAAATCTATTAATTGTAAGTCGCGTTTTACCTAGATTCATATTTATCAGTATTCCTAAAAGATACGAAAAAATAATTTCCATAAAAAAAGGCCATCCTATAATTTAGAATGACCTTTTATAAAATATGTAATACTATTTAATCCGAAAATTTATCGATCACTTCTTTCGTCACACCAGTATTTGAAAATCCTCCATCATGAAAGAGATTTTGCATCGTAACGTAACGTGTCAAGTCAGAAAACATAGCAATACAATAATTAGCGCAATCCAAAGCAGTTGCATTCCCAAGTGGAGACATTGCCTCTGAATAGTTAATGAACTCATTAAACCCCTTTACTCCGCTTCCTGCAGTAGTCATGGTAGGTGACTGAGATATAGTGTTTATACGCACTTTGTTATCAACACCATAATGATAACCAAAACTTCTAGCAATAGACTCTAAATACGACTTATTATCAGCCATATCATTATAATCAGGAAATACTCTTTGCGCAGCAATATAAGTTAATGCTACAATAGACCCCCAATCATTTACTGCATCTAATTTTTTAGAAACTTGAAGAACCTTATGAAATGACAATGCCGAAACATCTAACCCTTTCATCGTCCAATCATATTTCTCATCCGTGTAATGCCTTCCTTTCCTAACATTAACAGACATACCAATGGAGTGAAGTATAAAATCAATTTTACCCCCCAATATTTCCACTGCCTGAGAAATCAAATTCTCTAAATCTTCAACACTTGTAGCATCTGCTGGAATTATTTGACTTCCAGTAGTTTCCGCTAATTTATTTATTTCTCCCATTCGCATTGCTATAGGAGCATTTGTTAATACAAATGTTGCTCCTTGTTCATGGGCTTGTTCAGCAACTTTCCAAGCAATTGATTGCTCATTTAAAGCTCCAAAAATAATACCTCTTTTTCCTTTTAATAAATTGTTTGACATGGTTTAACCAATTAAAGTTTCACGTAATTTCTTTGCAAATATAAAAATTAACCGATTGTATCATTTTTAATTTTTTATATTATGCATTGAAAAAACAATTTTTAGTCGTTTATTTAAAACTTAAAGGAGTTCAAAAGCCAGTGAGGAAAGAGTATTTAAAGATATTAGGACTAAATGAGCATGCTAATGATGAGCAAATAAAAAAAGCTTGGAAAAAAAAGGTGTTACAATTTCACCCTGATAAAAACCCAAACGACAATGCTCAAATAGAATTCATCAAAGTATGCGACGCATATCAAAAGTTATCTGATCGAACATTTGAAAAAATTGAAGAATCTATTCAACCAGAAGCTAATAAGTTTTACAAAAAATACAACCAAAACCTAACCCCTGAAGATGTAGAAAAAAGGAGGCAAAAGGCCCGAGAACATTCTAAATACAAAGAAATGTATGAAGAATACATTCTTTCAATTTCCTACAATGGATTAAGAAAATCATTCCTTTATAAATTTTCGAATATTGTGGCAATTTGCAGTCTTATAATTGGATCTATATTATTCCTGGATTATGCAGTTTTAGAGCCCAAGATTGAAACGGCTGTTACATTGAACTATTATTACGATGTTGACAATATAGTTTATTCAGTATATGACTTAAATTATCAAATTCCGACTGAGAAAAGAGAATACGAAATATCTGCAGCTTTTTCTTGTGAAAACTATAAAAGCCTTAGTTACAATAGTTTTATAAAGGTTTACAAGTCGAGAATATTAAATGAAAACATTTCTTTTTCCCGTGAAAAGGATACTTTCGAAACATCCATGATAAACCGATTTTCGATATACATTGCTTTTTGGATATTTATTGTTTTATTCTTTCTTCCGATTCTAAATTTTGCAATAAGAGGGCCCAATACACTTTATTTAGTGATTGTGCACATAAATGCTTATTTACCTATTTTTGTTTTTATTGCACTATTAATAGCCTTATTCTAATTTTATACTCTATGAAATTTAGTATTATTATCTCATCAATAATAGCATTATTTTTCTTTTCATGTTCTTCAGAAAAGGAAGGTAATCATTCTGGCCCGCTCATTTCCAAAGTAGACATTCAAGAGGATTCTATTGAAATTATTAACTCCTATATTATCTCAGATTCAACTGTTCCCGAGCCACCAAAGAACTTAATTAACAATTCCAATGTTTTGGAGAAACTAACAGAATATGGACTCAAAAATCAGGAAACCAAAGTAAAGATCACTACTAAGTTTGGAAATATTAAAATCCGCCTTTTTAAAGACACTCCTTTACATAGAGCTAATTTCATAATGCTTACGAAAAGAAATTATTTCGACTCCACCCTATTCTATAGAGTAATCCAGAACTTTGTAGTTCAAGGAGGAAACTCGGACAGAGACAATGTAGCCGTAAAAATGGCTAGAATTGGACAGTACAGAGTACCTGATGAAATCCATTCACACCACATACATAAAAGAGGAGTAATAGCAATGGCCGTCCATGAGCAATACGATATTCCCGAAAGTGAGAAAGACAAAAGATCAAGCCCTTACAATTTTTATATTGTTCAACAAAAACCCCTATCACAAAACTATATGGACAAACTAGAAAAACGCTATAAATTTACCATTCCTGCTAAAAACAGAAAAACTTACAATAAATATGGTGGTGTGCCGCATCTCGATGGCGATTTCACAGTTTTTGGAGAAGTTTATTCGGGAATGAGTGTCGTCGATAAGATTGCAAATCAAAGCACAGATGCTTACGACAGACCTATTGAGGACTTATTCATTACTGTAGATGTTATTGAATAATTTTTAATAAAAACTCAACTATTGTTGATAGTTAAGTTTTGAAAATTCCGAACACTCTTCTATTTTTAAACTTTTATTAATTACTTAATATTTTAAATGCTACAATCCTTAATCAAAGCCCTTAATAGCTCTAACAACATTACCCTTCCTAATTTGGGTGGAATCATTAAAATGGGATCTTCTTTCATGTTTAATGAATTCCTAAAATTTAATGACGGAAAATTTTCTAAGTTCTTACAAGAAACTGATGGACTTAGCAAAGAAGAGGCAAATATTAAAATTGATAATTTCATTAAAGAAATAAAGACTGCTCTCTCGGAAACAGGAAGTTTTTCTTTAAATGAAATTGGCACGCTAAACCTAATAGATGGTAAGATAAAACTAGAACTACTGCCTTCCAGCACTAAAGAAAAAGAACAAGATAAACCAGCACCCAAGAAAAAAGAAACTAAAAAAATAGCTAATAATTTGTCTATCGACTTTACCATAAAAGAAGCGCAGCAAAAAATCAAAGCATTTAAGGATAAACAAGAAATTATTTTTTTTACCAGAGGTGATAATCGAAAATCAATTATTGAAACGTTAAACCAAAAATTAAAGTCACTCAATAATATTGATAATGCCGAATTAGATATCCTAGAAGCTTCTCAAATAAAACCAGATAAAAATAAAGATATCAAACACATTCCTATTAAAGAGGGTTCAGAAAAAGAAGTTAAAGAACAGGTGGCCAAAGAAAGTGATATATTAAAAATAGTTATTGAAAAAGAAATTGCAGACAATACAACTCCAGAGAAAGAAGAGGTAATCGCACCAACTCAAAAAAAGGAAATATCAACAGAGATTACAACTCTTTCAATAAAAAAGGAAGACATTGAAAATACAGAGACGAAAGAAGAGGAGGATTTGGTTGCGCTTACTGAAGGAGCAACCAAAATAGAAAAGGAAACTAAACGGAGGAAAAGAAATAGAATTATTTTTTGGTTTGCTCTAATTTGCATTCTCAGCGGAGGCAGTATAATAGGGTACTTAAAACAGGAAGTTATTGTTGATTGGTTTGAAAGCTCCGAGCAACTTGCTCATAACCCATCTTCCAATACATTAGTAGGTTCTGAATTAGACGAGCACAAAGAGAAAGAAAAAATCGAAGAAGAACTTGTAGAACAAATTACTAAAGAGGAAAAAAAAGTAGAACAAATTATTAAACCGGAAATAATTCCTGAAGAAATTGAAAATTTAGAGGGAGACAATCAAACTTTGGACAGTCGAGAAGAGGAAGAAGTTTTAGTCGAAGAAACGATAATTGAATCTGTAGAGGTAACCCAAATAGAAAATCCAAGAAAAGCAAATTACTATGCTGTTGTAGGCTCATTTTCTAAAGAGAAAAATGCAAAAAACTTGATGAAATCACTTAAAGAGGAAGGATACAATGATGCAATTATTTTCCAAAATGGAAATTTAAAAAGTGTTTCACTAGGTATATTTTCAACTATAAACGAATCAAAAAAGGCACTAAAACAAAGTGGTAGAAGTGGATGGGTAAAAAACCCAAATAAAATATAAATTGGAATGATTTATGAATAACGCTATATTTGTACCACTAGATAACTTATTATGAAAAAGAAATTAATCCTTTTTGGAATTATAGCAGCTACCATAAATTTGAATGCAGCTGCAATCAACAATTCAATAGAAGAGAACATTAACCAAACCGTAAACGTTTCGAACGTAAAATTCTCTGTTAATGTTACCTATTCTGGAAACCCTCTTTCCGGAGCTTCGGTAAATATTATGCAAGAAGGTAAAAGTATTGGATCAACTACTACCAACATAAAAGGCACAGCAGCTCTTAACATAGCTAATTATAATGGCAAACTAGTATCTATCACAACATCTTTAGCTGGATATCAAAGTAACACAATTGAAGGTACTGCATTAAGTAATGGTAAATCTGTTAACATTAGCCTAATAAAAGGAACAGGTTCTACAACTACTATTATAGAGAGTAAAGTTGAATCGATTTATTCTAAATCTGAAGACAAAGTAAATAAAATTGAGAAAAAGGCGGAACATCATGTCTCAGACACTGAAAAAGCACATGAGGGAGCAGAAAAGTACAATGAGGATGCTAAAAAAACGGAAGATGCTGTTATTTCTGCAAATGACAAAACAGAAGCGATAAGAAAGAAGACAGAAGAAGCTAGAAAGATAGCCAACGAAGAAAGAGCAAATGCAGATAACACGCGCGCGGAAGCTTCCAAGTTAAGTACAGGTGTGGAGAAGGAAATTTCAAATACATCTGACGACAGAGCAAAAAGCGCTCAAGAAAGAGCGAGATTAGCAAAAGAAAGAGAAGAAAACTTAACGAAACTAGAAGAAGAACAAGCGAGATTAGAAGCTGAAGAGGCAGCAAAAAAAGCTGAAAAAGATGCTAAGAAAGAAGTTAATCAGGCAGAAAAAGAAGCTAAAAAAGAAACCGAAAAAATAGAAGAAGAAGCGAAAGAAAAAGAAGAAGCAGCAAAAAAGGAACAGAAAGACGCGGAAAAGGAAGAAAAGGAAGCGAAGGAAAAAGCAAAGAAGCAAGAAGAAGCTAAAAAAGAAGCAGAAAAAAACCAAAAAGAAGCAGAGAAAGAACAAAAAGAGGCAGAAAAGGAACAAAAAGAAGCGGAAAAGGAAGCGAAAGCAGCTGAAAAAGCAAAAGCAGTAGAAGCAAAATACCAAGCTGAACTTGAAAAATTAGGACCTAGTCAATCCAAGGTGGACAAAAAAAGAAGTAAAATAGATGGTAGTCAGAAAAAATTAGATAAAAAAATAAAGAAAGGAAAGATGGATTCTGAAAAAGCAAAAGCAGAGCAGGCTAAAATAGATGACAAACATTCCAAACTAGACAAAAGTCAATCTAAAATTGATGAAAAAATTAAAAAAATTAAGAAAAAATTTAAAAAATAATAAGTACTCAACTATTGAAAAGCTGATTCTAATGAATCGGCTTTTTTTATTTTATATTGATTCCAACTGGACAATGGTCACTACCAAATACATCATTTAAGATAAAGGCATCCTCTACTCTATTCATTAAACCATCACTTACTAAAAAATAGTCGAGTCGCCAACCAACATTCTTTGCCCTGGCATTCATTCGGTAACTCCACCAAGAGTACTTTATTTCAGTTGGGTAAAAATGTCTAAAACTATCGGTAAAACCTCCTTTGATAAAATCATCCATTCCTCCTATTTCTTGCTCAGTATATCCAGCAGTTTTATTAAAATTTGCTTTATCATTTTTCAAATCAATTGGCTGATGAGCCACATTCATGTCACCACAAATAATAACGGGTTTAGTTTTTTCAAGTTCTTGCATGTGCGCCAATAAAACTGCGTCCCAGATTTTTCTGTAGGGTAATCGCGATAATCCACTTTTACTATTAGGAACATAAGTAGTAATCAAATAGTAATCTTTAAACTCAGCAGTTAGAACCCTACCCTCATCATCATGCTCTTCAACACCTAATCCGTTTGTAACAGAAATTGGATTTTCTTTCGTTAAAATAGCCGTTCCACTGTATCCCTTTTTTATAGCACTAAAAGAATAAATATGATACCCTTCCAAACCTTTTAAAGCCTCAAGAACTTGATCATCCTGGGCTTTTGTTTCCTGAAAGCAATACACATCTGCATTTAAACCATGTAAAATATCAATCAATCCTTTTTTTGCGACGGCTCGAATGCCATTTAAATTCCACGAAATTAGTTTTTGTGCCATAAATCAAAATTATTTAATCAAAAGTACTTTTAAAAAATGTTACTCTGAATATCATTTTTAAATTTGTTGAAAATTTGAATAATGGCAATAATTGATAAATACAATTTTTCGGGTAAACGAGCTTTAATACGGGTAGATTTTAATGTCCCTATGGATAAAACTACTTTAACAATAACTGACAATACGAGAATTAAGGCAGCAATTCCAACGATTAAAAAAGTTCTTGATGCAGGGGGGAGTGTTGTACTGATGTCACATATGGGGAGACCAAAATCAGGACCGAAACCGAAGTATTCATTAGAAAATATAGTTTCCGAGATTGAAAAAGAATTAGGTCAAGAAGTTATTTTTACTGGAGATTGCATTGGAAGCAAAGCTTTTGAAATTACCTCAAAATTAAAGCCAGGAAAAGTTGTATTGTTAGAAAATCTTCGTTTTTATCCGCATGAAAAAGCAGGAGATAAATCCTTTGCCGAAAAATTGGCTAAACATGGAGATCTTTATATTAACGATGCCTTCGGAACAGCCCATAGAGCGCATGCTTCCACTACTGTAGTTGCTGAATGTTTTCCGAATGATAAAATGTTCGGCTATTTAATCGAAAGAGAAATTGTAAGTGTAGACAAAGTACTAAACAGTTCTGAAAAGCCACTGACAGCAATCGTTGGAGGAGCTAAAGTCTCTTCTAAAATAACCATCATTAATAAATTGATCGATAAAGTAGATAATTTAATTATTGGCGGTGGAATGGCTTATACCTTTGCAAAAGCAAATGGTGGAACAGTAGGAAACTCTTTGGTAGAAGATGATTTTTTAGAAATGGCTAAAGATATCATGTCAAATGCTCAAGCGAAAGGAGTTACTATTTTAATTCCGATAGATACGGTTATTGCTGATTCTTTTTCAAATGATGCGAATAGAAAATCTTGCCCCACAGATTCTATACCTGATGGATGGATGGGACTAGATATTGCTGAAGAGTCCATAACCAAATTTAAACGAGCTGTAGTAGATTCAAAACTCATACTCTGGAATGGACCTATGGGAGTTTTTGAAATGGATAACTTTCAGAAAGGGACAAAGGAAATAGCACTCGCTGTGGCAGAAGCAACACAAAATGGAGCGTTCTCTCTAATTGGTGGAGGAGACAGTGTGGCAGCTGTGAATAAATTTGACTTAGCCGATAAAGTTAGCCATGTTAGTACTGGAGGTGGGGCAATGCTAGAATACCTTGAAGGAAAAGTACTACCAGGTATAGCTGCTATTTTAGATTAAATAACAACACAGTCACAAGAGCTAAGTTAACAATTAGTAAAGTTCAAATCCTAGCTTTCCTTGAGGCACCTTTCTTACCTCTTATGGAAATTTTTTCTATTGTTAATGAGAATGAATTACTTTCGGAGTCACGAAAAACCAACCCAATGAAAAAAATTAAACTTGTATTACTACTTATTGGAATTGTTTCCTTTAACGCTAATCTAGCAATAGATAAAAAAGGTAAAAAGGACAAAAAAGAGACAAAGTATAAATCTTCAACATTTAATGGGTTGAAATTTAGAAATATAGGACCTGCATTAACTTCGGGAAGAATTGCAGACATTGCTGTAAACCCAAATAACACATCCGAATATTACATAGCAGTAGCCTCTGGAGGGGTTTGGAAAACTGTTAATTCTGGAACAACTTATGAGCCCATTTTTGACAATGAAGGCTCCTACTCTATTGGTTGCGTAACAATTGACCCAAATAATAAAAACGTAATATGGGTTGGAACAGGAGAAAACAATAACCAAAGAAGTGTTGCCTATGGTGATGGTGTTTACAAATCTGAAGATGGTGGAAGCTCATGGAAAAATGTTGGATTAAAAACATCTGAGCATATTGGAAAAATTATTGTAGACCCCAATAACTCTAATACCGTTTATGTAGCGGCAATGGGGCCTCTTTGGAATGAAGGAGGAGAACGAGGGGTATATAAAACGGTTGATGGTGGTACAACTTGGAATCTAATTCTAGAAATTGATAAAAATACAGGTGTCTCTGATATTGTGATGGACCCAAGAAACCCACACATAATATATGCCGCTTCTCAACAAAGAAGAAGACATGTATACACTTATATTGGAGGTGGTCCTGGTTCGGGAATACACAAAACAACAGACGGTGGTAAAACTTGGGTCAAACTATCCTCAGGGCTTCCAGCTGTGGATGTTGGAAGAATAGGTCTCGCTATTTCACCTGTAAATCCAGATTACTTATATGCAATTATTGAAGCTTCTGATAAAAAAGGTGGCTTTTTTAAGACTACAAACAGAGGTGCTAGTTGGAGTAAAATGAGTGACTACAGTACCAGCGGAAATTATTATCAAGAAATATACTGTGATCCAATTGACGTTGATAAAGTATTTTCAATGAATACTTGGCTGCATCACACTAACGATGGTGGTAAAACATTTGTTAAAACCGGAGAAAAATCAAAACACGTTGATAATCATTGTATTTGGATAAATCCTAATAATACAAATCATTGGATTGTAGGATGTGATGGTGGTCTATATGAAACCTGGGATCATGCTAACAATTGGCAATACAAACCAAATCTTCCGTTAACGCAGTTTTATAAAGTAGCGGTAGACAACAACCTTCCATTTTACAATGTTTATGGTGGAACACAAGATAATAATAGCCAAGGCGGTCCATCGCGAACAATTACCAATCATGGAATCATGAATGAAGATTGGTTTATTACCAATGGAGGTGATGGATTCGAATCTGCAATTGACCCAATTGACCCAGATATTGTTTACGCACAAAGTCAATATGGTTGGTTAGTTCGATACGATAAACAAAGTGGCGAAAGAGTAACAATAAAACCGCAGCACAAAAAGGGAGATCCTGCTCTTCGATGGAATTGGGATGCGCCATTAATAATATCACCGCATAATAACAAGCGTTTATATTTTGCAGCTAACAAGCTTTTTAGAAGTGATGACAGAGGAGATAGTTGGCAAGAAATAAGCGGTGACTTAACAAGGCAATTGGATCGAAATAAAATGAAAACAATGGATCGTGTATGGGGAATGGACGCCGTTATGAAAAATAAATCCACCACTATATTTGGTAACATTGTTGCTTTAGATGAGTCTCCATTGCGAGAAGGACTGCTTTATGTTGGTACAGATGACGGGCTAATACAAGTTACAGAAGACAACGGAGCTACTTGGAAAAAAATAGAAGACTTCCCTGGAATTGCAACAATGACATATGTAAATGCAATTGTTTGTTCTAAACATGATACTAATACAGTTTATGCTGTATTTAACAATCATAAAAGAGGTGATTTTAACCCTTATATACTTAAGAGTATTGATAAAGGAACCACATGGAATCCTGTTCAGGGGGATTTACCAGAAAAGGGTTCTGTATATGATATTGCCGAAGATCATATAAATCCAAACCTATTATTTGCTGGTACTGAGTTTGGGCTTTTCTTTTCTGACGACAGCGGAAAGAATTGGACACAATTAAAATCAGGACTACCAACTATTGCGATTAGAGATATCGAAATTCAAGAACGTGAGAACGATTTGGTTCTAGCGTCTTTTGGACGTGGATTTTACATCCTAGATGACTATACACCTCTGCGCTATTTAAACCAACAAGATTTTGAAGTAAAAAGTAAAATATACCCAATCAAAGAAGGTTTAATGTTTCAAGAAAGCAGCCCTAAGGGCATGAAAGGGAAAAGCTCAATGGGTGAATCATTTTTCACTTCACCAAACCCTGCAGTTGGCGCTGTATTTACTTACATAATGAATGACACGCTAAAAACAATAAAACAAATTAGGCAAGCCAAAGAGGCTAAAATAAAAAAATTGGGAGGAGATGTATTCTACCCATCGTTAGAAGAAATTAAAGCTGAAGACAATGAAGAAAAACCTTTTCTTTTGTTCCTTGTAAGAGACTCAAAAGGGACTGAAGTTAGAAAGCTAAAAACTAAAGTTACCACGGGAATCAACAGGTTAGTTTGGGATTTCAGGCACGCTCCATCGGTTCCATTGCGACTGAAACCAAGGGCTATTGGAAGGTATTCTGGAGCTGATGAAGGACCAATAGCAGTTCCTGGAAAGTATTCTGTAGAAATGTACAAAAGCCATAATGGAGTTATTTCAAAATTAACAGACCCTGTATCCTTTGAAATCAAAACATTAAACAACCTTTCTCTTCCTGAATTAAATAAAGAAGAAGCTTTAGCTTTTCAACAAAAAATAAGTGACTTGCAAAGAGCTGTTCGTGGAGCTGAAAAAATCCTCTCGGATATTGATACTCGCGTGAATTATATAAAGGTTGCTGTCGAATCTGTTCCTCAACTACCGCTTTCTTTAATGCCAAAAGCTAAAAAAGCAGAAAACGATATCATCTCTTTAGAAATAGCATTCTATGGTGAATCAAGCTTATCATCCAGAGAATTTGAAGTTAAAAATAGTCTTTCAGATAGAATTGAAACTGCTATTTGGAGTACCCTAAGTCACTCATCAACTGCATCAGAAACTTCTATTAGACTATACAAAGAAGCTGGGCAAGAATTTGAACCTCTTCTTAATCGACTGAAAGAACTCATAACCGATGTAGAAGAAATGGAAAAGGAATTAGACAAATACAAAGCACCCTATACTCCCGGCAGAATTCCTTTACCAGATTGGAAAATGGATTAGTATTTAAAAAGCAATATATTGCATTCTCCTAGGTTGTAGAAAATGAGAAAGACAGGATTAGACGTACTGAGAGGAATTGCTTTAATCTTGATCTTATTTAGACATAGCAGTCTTAATGACAGCATGCTCCATTATTTTGGCTGGTTAGGAGTTGATTTATTTTTTGTTTTAAGTGGTTTCTTGATTTCTAATCTTTTATTTACTGAATACAAGAAAAATGAAAAAATTGAAATTAAGCGATTTTTATTAAAACGAGCTTTTAGAATATTTCCTCCCTTTTACTTTTTTATGTTCACCACGCTGATATTCTATTACATATCAGGTGTATTAAACTTTAGTTTGTATCAGTTATTTTCTGAACTATTCTATATACAAAGTTATTTACCTAGGATTTGGCTCCATACCTGGACCCTTGCTGTTGAAGAACAGTTTTATATTATATATTCATTAATAATGTTGTACTTATCTAGCAAGCATTTTTTATATAAAAAGCATTTAGTGATAACATCTCTAATTACTCTTTTAATTATAAGCTTTATCATGAGAATATATGTCTCATATCCGCATAGAAATGATAATGATATCTTTGCTTTTATGCAAACTCACCTCAGATCTGATGGTATATTGGCTGGCATATTAATTTCTTATTTATTAAACTTTACAAAATTTCTTGCATATTTTCAACAAAAAAAATGGGGATTAGCCTTCCTCTGTGTCCTTTTTATAATTCCCGGTTTTTTCTTTGAAGGAGGTAGCTTTTTCATGAATACCTTTGGCCTAACCCTAGTGAATTTAGGGTTCTCAATTCTCTTAATAATCTCAATGAACACAGATATGTATTTGAAAAAAAGCACCATATCTAAACTTAAAAAAGCTTTAATACCCATAAGCTTTATTGGTGTGAATTCTTATTCAATTTACTTGTGGCACTTAAATTCAAAACAAATCATTTACTTTTTGTTTTCTTTTGATTCCAGATCTATGGCTATTCTGTATATCTCATTTTCCGTTATTGCAGGAATTGCTATGTCATATTTAATTGAAAAACCATCAATACACCTTAGAGGTTCTGCGTTAAAAAAATACTTTAAATAATAAAAAAACATTTCTATTAAACGTAACATTTAACTAATGTACATCAAGGGTTAATGTTCCCTATAATCGGTATTCTACCTTTCGCTAATCTATCCAATTCCGTTTGCATTAGGGAAATGATCTCTTTGTTAATTTTTTCTAGAACTTCTCTTTTATTGGCATCCTCAGCAGTATATTGATCCAAGGAGAAAGCTGGCAATATACTAAGTGTAACTTGCGAAGGAAGCGGCAAAGATAAGAATGGGAAATGGCCAACATGCCAACCAAAAGGAAAAGACCAATAAATCGGCCAAGTATTTAGGTTAAATAATTTAGTCAATCCCGTTTTTTTGGCAATATCCTCTCCCGAGGATAATACAAAAAGCGTTTCTCCCCCCCCAACACCAACAATTGGTAAAATTGGAACATTCGCCTTTAGTGCTGATTTTATGTAGCCTAAATGATTGTAGAAGTTAATTTCATTTCTTTCTGAAAAAGGTTTAGCATTCTCCCGATCACCCCCTGGATAAACTGTTATAGAATTACCATTTTTTAAAGATTCAACAGCATTTTTTGGATTTGCATCTAAGATTCCAAATTCTTTTTCAGGTAATACAAGAAATTTTGAAATATTATGTAAAGCATTATGCACCAGCACTTTCATGGGAGGTTTGTTTTTCAAAGAATAATACTTCGTAAGCCATAAAAAAGATTCAGGCATAAAGTAAACTCCCAGATGATTTCCGATTCCTAAAAATGGGGTGTCCGGAATATTTTCAATTCCAATAAATTTTGCTCGATAATATTTCTCTAATAAAGGCTTAAGAATTTTAGCCGACTTCTCGGCTAAATACATCTCTTTCACCTCTTTTTTTTTTTTCATCTTGCTACTATTCTGCTTTAATAGTAAAGCATTTAATAAACCTAAAGATAATGATTAATCGGCGAATAAATACCATACATAGCCTCTTTGTATTGGATAAACCAGTATATTGTAGACTGTATTATTTTTTTATCAAAACTAAAAAGAAGATGTTGACCGAAGCAATGGCTAAAATAATACCTGCTCTAAAAGAGTCATTACGATATGTCGCTCCTACAACTATCTATTGTAAAAGCAAAGAGGAATTCGATCAAGAAATAGGTTCCGACTTTATAAGAAATGCAAACCAAGTAACTGAGAACAATGAAGAGTTCTTAGTGGGATTATCTCACGGGCAATCACCCTCTGGAGCATACACTTACATTCTGGCTCACTATGATGAAATCTTGCACCCAGAACGAATTAATTACACATGCATCAACTCTCGGTTAAAAAGGCAAAGAGGATTGATTGATGTTATGGATGCAATTTCATTTTTGAAAGCTTTGATCGAGACTAAAAAAATAAGGAAGGATCAAATTTTAGGAAGAAGCTTGGATCGTGAAAATATAGAAGCCTATAAAGATGGGCTAAACATCTCTTTGGCAAAATCCCTCAATAAACTAAATAAAAAAGGCCTTGATTATGTTTTTGTAGCCTCCACTACAAATGGTCAAGTTGCAGGGATAACAAAAAATTCAACAGCTTTTAAATCAAAAGACTTAGTCGTAGTAGTAAAAGATACTGCAGAGCCCGAACTAACGTATACTCCAGACTTTTTAAAAAAATCCGCTAGAATTGCATTCCTAGCTACTAAATCTGAAAAAAGAATGCCGCTTGCTTGGCTATATTACAGATGGGGAAAAGAAAATGAAAGCCCCAGTTTTTTACGATTTATCGATGATGTTAAAAATAGAATGACTGTATTTATTGATGATCAGGCTTTAACTTGGCCACAAGTAAAACTGAAAAGAGAATCAAAATTTGGAGATACGCATATCACCATAGATATGGCCTTGCCTTTAAATGAAAAAAAGAAAAAAAAGTTGCCCGTAATAATTATGGTTCACGGGTTTTTAGGGTTAAATACTTTTGATGCTTTATTAGCTTTTATTCCTTCCGATAAATATATTGCTGCTGCAATGCATTATGGTTCCATCCCGCATGCTTTACCTCCAAAACTATATTCAAAATTTATTGCGAAAAATATCAACCATACTGTAGGTTACTTTGGTAAACTTGGCCACCCTGTATACATTTTTGATCATTCAATGGCAAACACATACCTCCTTATGATCAGTGAGAATATTGAGAAATATGATGCTATAAAAACCTACCTAAAAGGAAGAATTGCCTGTAATCCGTTTTTTGGATCTGAAACGAAACATGCCACAGCAAGATTTATGGATAATGTAATTCTCAAATCCAAAATTTCTGTGGTGGATAAGTCCCTATTTCTAGCTTTACGAACTATGCGACCTTTTGAAACTAAAAAGGGAATGCGCTACCTCGCCATTGGTTTAACCAATTGGCTGATAAAATCAGACTCCACAGTTCATAATAGAATATGGAAGGCAATAAAACAGCGTGTAATGGTTTTGGTTTCAGAAATGGACATGCTTCCTGAGCTGAATAAAATACCCATTGAACACACACTAAATAAATTGCCAATTAAAATATTTGCCATTCAAATACAATCTGCCTTAAGAGAATCGAAAGAATTGGATAAGATTAAAACGCTGACTGGGTTTGAAAATAACAATATACCGACTTTAGTCTTAAAAAGTGATATAGACCCAATAGCTAAGTTTGTCCCTCACTTATACGAGACTAGCAACAACACGACAATTATTGATGTAACAAATACAGATGAAAAAGAGCTCTTTAAGGAGCACCTTTTTTATATGATTCACCCAAAGACTACAATTGAACTGATAAGCCAGTTTATAAAAGAAACTGAGTAGGATACTTTAATTACTTATTCTCCTTCCAAACATGGGTGTTGTCCGAAAATAATTCTTTTCCGAATACAGGAACCTTTGCCTTAATTTCTTCTACTAGGTAACCACAAGCATCCATAGCATCTTTTCTATGTGCTGAAGAAGTAAATACAAATAGGCATATTTCACCTGTTTTTACTACTCCTTTACTATGATAAATATGCATACAAGTAAGATCATACTTTTCAAATGCAGCTTCACGAATCTCATGAAAAGTTTGATTAGCCATCTCTTCATAGCAAGAGTAATCTATAGCTATAACCTCTTTCTCTTCAATAACATCAGCACGAACTTGTCCCAAAAATATATCGTGTGCTCCTATGTTTGTTTTCACCTGATGATGGGCTATTGATGTAGCTATTTTTTCAGGAGTTATTGCCCCATCTACAAAAACGTTTTTTATTTTTTTTTCACTCATAATTAATGTTTTACAGAACTATCCCAACATTCCTCCTTCAACATTGATCAGGTTTGTATAATTATACTCCTTTTCCAAATAATCAATTGCCACTTTACTTCTTACTCCATGTTGACAGATAACATATACTTTTTTGTCTGTCGGAATTTCATTTACATAACCGGCAATTTCCTGCAATGGGGCATGCAAAACATTTTTACTTTCTAATTGCGGCTGCTCCCAAACCCCTCTAACATCAACAACAAAAACATCTGAAGATAATTTGACTAATTCCTCTAACCGAATACTTTTTCCCATACCTATTGAAACTTTACAATAACCTTGATAATCAAATTTTAAAAACGCCTCTTTATTAAAAACTTCAACAACGGTTTTATTAAGTTTTATCTCCGTAAATGAAGATTGAAGTGCATTGTATATCATTAATCTACCAGATAACACTTTTCCTATTCCTAAAATGATTTTAATTACTTCATTTGCTTGTTGTGTTCCTATAATTCCCGGTAAAACACCAACAACTCCGACTTCATAACAAGAAGGAATACTTCCTGCTTCGGGTGGAGTAGGAAACAAACATCTATAAGTAGGTCCTGCTTGATAATTAAAAACCGATACTTGTCCTTCAAATTTATGAATCGCTCCATACACGAATGGCTTATTTGCCATCAGACAAGCATCATTCACCATATACCGGGTGTGAAAATTATCCGTACCGTCAACAATTATATCGAACGCACTAAATATTTCTAAGGCATTTTCATTTGTCAGTTCCTCATTATAAGCTATGACGTCTATAAATGGATTGTTGGCATTCAATTTCTCTTTTGCAACTTCAGCCTTGCTCCTACCAACATCATTCGCGCTAAACAGTATTTGACGTGGCAGGTTTGATGCATCAATCGTATCAAAATCAATAACGCCGATTGTTCCAACTCCAGCAGCGGCTAAATAAAGTAAAACGGGACATCCTAATCCTCCAGCACCTATAACAAATACTTTAGCCTGCTTCAATTTCTCTTGGCCTTCTAATCCAACCTCCTCTAGTAATAAGTGTCGGCTATAACGATATTTTTCCTCAGCGGTTAATGGCATTAAATAATCGAATTCTTACCTACGTTGTTTCCAGTTTCTCTTGTTACCTCCACTGTTACTGTTTCCAAAACCTCCTCCTCTATTCTTTTGGCTATTAGAATGTCTAGATCTTTGCTGTTGTGGCGCTTTCTTTTCCATTGGTGCCTGTTCTACTCCTTCATGTGCAAAAGGATGATCTGATATGACTGGAACTTTTTGTTTTATTAGCTTCTCAATCTCTTTTAAATCGGCTTTCTCTACAGCATCGCAGAAAGACAATGCAATACCACTTGCTTTTGCTCTGCCTGTTCTTCCAATTCGGTGAACATACGTTTCAGCTACATTGGGTAAATCAAAATTAATGACTAACGATAAATCATCCACATCAATGCCACGAGCTGCAATATCCGTAGCCACTAAAACGGCTAAATCACCATCTTTAAAAGCATTAAGGGCTCTTTGCCTAGCATTTTGGGCCTTATTCCCATGAATTGCTGCAGCTTTAATTCCTGCTTTTATTAAAATTTTAACAATTTTATCTGCTCCATGCTTGGTTCTTGAAAAAACCAATGTAGACTTTGCCTGCTTTTCTTCAATTAAATGAATCAATAATTTGGTCTTACTTGGCTTAGTAACATAATACAAAGCTTGATCTACCTTTTCAGCTGTAGCCTGCTGTGGTTTAATAGTTACCTTTTCTGGATTGCCTAATATCTTTCCAGATAGCTCTACAATGGATTTTGGCATTGTTGCTGAAAAGAATAAAGATTGCCTTCTTTGCGGTAATTGTGCAATCACCTTTTTTATGTCATGGATAAACCCCATATCTAACATATGGTCGGCTTCATCCAATACAAAATATTCAATGTGCTTTAAAGTTATAAAACCTTGTTGCATCAAATCTAATAACCTCCCCGGTGTTGCAACCAAAACATCCACTCCAGCTCTTAGTGCGTTGGTTTGTTGCCCTTGTTTTACTCCACCAAAAATGACAGTGTTTTTAATCCCTGTATGTTTTCCATAAGAAGTAAAACTATCAGCAATTTGAATTGCCAGTTCTCTCGTAGGAGTTATAATCAAAGCTTTAATCGTTCGAGCCCCCGTATTTTGCTGTTTATCTAGGTAAATATGCTGTAAAATAGGTATAGCAAAAGATGCCGTCTTACCAGTTCCAGTTTGCGCACACCCCAATAAATCTTTACCCTTTAGTAATATTGGAATTGATTGTTCTTGAATCGGGGTTGGGTGTGTATAACCTTCTTCTTCAACTGCTCTAAGAATAGGTTCTATTATATGTAAATCTTTAAATGTCATGTATGTCTATTATGCTGACAAAGTTAAATGAATAAGTGGATAATAATAAACTAATGCCAACCGGCTTCAATATACTTTTATTGAAGCATTTTTCTATCAGCATGACAGAAAGCTCTAATTAGTTGATAATTCCTATATTTAGACGCGTAAATATAGTTATACAGGGTATTATGATAAGCATAAAAGAAGCACTAGCGAGAGTTCAGGAAAACACAGCCAAGTTAGACTCTGTAAATGTTAATTTATTAAATGCATTAGGAAGCGTACTTTCAGAAAGTATTCAATCCCCGATAAATATGCCACCATTTGATCAATCTGCTATGGATGGGTATGCTTTAGGAGGAGATGCTCTAGTATATACTGTAGTTACTGAAATTCAAGCCGGTGCATCGGCTGCTGGTAAATCACTTTCCCGTGGAGAAGCCGCTAGAATTTTTACGGGAGCTATGATTCCGGAGGGAACGGTTTCAATTGCAAAACAAGAAATTGTAAAAAAAGAAGGAGATTCAATAACCCTAATAGAGGAAGTTAGAGAAGGAATGAGTATCCGAAAAAAAGGAGAAGAATTAGCGATAAATGACATTGCCATTTCTAAAGAAACTTACTTAACCCCAGCAGCAATAGGGTTTTTAAGTGGCTTAGGAATTCAGGAAGTAAATGTATATCGTAAACCTAAAATTGCTGTAATTGTCACAGGAAATGAACTAACTAAACCTGGAGAAATACTACTTCCTGGTAGAATCTATGAATCTAATTCTGCAACATTAACAGCAGTATTAAAACATGCAGGATTCGACTCAAGTCTAGTTACCGTAGAAGATGATTTTAATTCGACAAAAGAAACCATTGGAAATGCAATTGACCAGAATGATGTTGTTATCATTACAGGTGGCATCTCTGTTGGTGATTATGACTTTGTTGGAAAAGCACTCGCGGAATTACAAGTTGAAGAAGTTTTTTATAAGGTAAAACAGAAACCAGGCAAACCTCTTTTTTATGGCAAAAAAGGAGCTAAAAGTATTTTTGCATTACCAGGAAATCCTGCTGCAGTTTTGACTTGTTACTATATGTATGTGCGCACAGCAATTCGATCATTAATAGGTATTTCAAATCCAATGTTAGAAGAAAGAGAAGTATCTCTTTTGCATGATTTCACTAAAAAGGGAGATAGAGCTCATCTTTTAAAGGCTTACATTACCCCTGAAGGAGTTCAAGTTCATGCGAGACAAAGTTCTGCTATGCTAAGTTCATTTGTAGGTGCAAATAGTTTAATTTACTTGTCAGAAGAAGATAGAGAAATAAAAAAAGGAGATAAAGTTCTTGTTTACATCCTTCCAATTTAACAACCTTAGATTTTAAAATAAATCGATTAGCGTAAAAAAAATAGTTTTTAAAGATGCAGGCAACGGGGATCATATTAGCAGGAGGGAAAAGTTCTCGAATGGGGGTAGATAAAGGCCTTGTTCTGCTAAACGGAAAACCAATGATTCAATACGTTATTGAAGCTTTAAAAGAAGTTGTTTCCAATATTATTATAATTTCTAATAACGCATCCTATAATAAATTTGGTGTTCCGGTCTATTCAGATATTATCAAAAACAAAGGACCTGTTGGAGGAATTTATACGGGCCTTTACCATTCTACAACAGAATTAAATTTTTGTATTAGCTGTGATGTTCCTATGGTTTCATCGGATTTCATTTTTTGGTTATTAAATAAAAGTGGAAACGCATCCGTAACACTTCCGATGTGCAAAGACAAAGTACACCAAATGATTGGCGTTTATTCAAAACAAGTTTTATCATATTTTAAGGAGAGTGCAGAAAAAGAACATTTAAAATTAAGCCAAGTTAACAAGGACA
>Ga0206130_10001263_pt1 | contig 37679 bp, 34 predicted proteins | sample Helgoland_Spring_9_FD_148637 | JGI IMG/M metagenome (GOLD analysis project Ga0206130, IMG submission 148637) | Pelagic subsurface seawater microbial communities from Kabeltonne, Helgoland, North Sea - Helgoland_Spring_Bloom_20160512_1 | ecosystem: Environmental > Aquatic > Marine > Epipelagic ...
TCAATTAGATGATAATGGATTTAGTAGAATAATAATTAGTAAACCGATAAACTACTATGTTAAAGAAGAAAATAATAAAACTTATAAACCTCATGTTCATTATAGATTATCAAATAAAAATGGCACTTGGGGTAAGGATATATATACAATTCAGTTAAATTGACTGAGAGGTTAATCTTAATTTTAAACCAAGTGTTTCATATATTATAATGTTACGTTTCAAAATTATAATGTAAATATATTTTTATTTTAATGACAAATAGCGTAATTTTTAAAAATGATGATAATGTAAATATTAAATTAATAAATCATAGTTTTTCGGATAGATTTGAAGGCCGTGATAATCATGAAGTAATGTTCAGAAGAATTAATACATATCTTATAAAAAATAATTTTATAAATGGAAATATAATTGATTTAGGTGCTTGGATGGGGGATAATAGTATACCATGGGCATTAAACTTGTCACATACAATATATGCGATTGATCCTTCGCCTAATAACATTAACTATATTGAACAGATGGCTGAAGCTAATAATATTAAAAACATAAAAACAATACAAAAAGCAATTAGTGATAAAAATGAAATTATAGGTACAAATGATGATATTAATCATTGTTCTTTTAGTAAAAATGGTGGGATAACAAAAGTAGAATCAGTAACTTTAGATTATTTATACTCCCAAGGACTAATTAATAATATTGCATATATTCACTTAGATGTTGAAGGTTTTGAATTTAATGTAATAAAAGGCTCGGAAAAAATTATTAAATTATTTAATCCTATAATATCGTATGAACAGCATTTAGAATTAGATAATTATAAAGAATTATCTACACATTTATATAATCAAGGATACAATATTTTTTTAATTAATGAAATATTACCGGGTTGTAGACTTGATTGTCGTAACTTTATAGCATTTCCAAAGAATATAAAAATAGAAATAGATAAAATACATAGCAATATTAGACACAATGTATTATTATCTATTTTAAGTTGGAATAATATTTTTTATAATTCTTTATTTGTAGCAACTTTATATGGAAATTTTATGAGTAACAAAATTTTTGTCAATGTTAAATCAGTTGAATACAATGAAAAACATATTTTTTGTATAAATGATGATAACTATACTAAAATGGTTGTAATTGATAAAAATAAAAAATGGTTATGTGGTAAATATTTACAAGGTGAAATAAATACTATGTGTAATCAAAGCATTATAGATGCTTTTTTATCTGCTCAAGGTATGGTACATCAAATAAATTATAATATCAAAGATATAATTGAAATAAAGCCTTTTACTTTAAATTCAAAATAAATAGAGTAATGTTTTACTTTATTTATTTTAGATTTAGAAAATTTCCAATTCATCTCTCCATACTATTTTAGGAAAAATAAAATAAAATATATTTTTTAACATAGATTTATTAGTATTTATGATTTCACAATTTAATTTATAATTATTGGTTCTTACAAATACTATAAATTGTAAAATTTGAGTTAAACCATATGACATAAATATATGCCATATGACATGACCAGGAAATTTTTTAAAAAAGTCTACAGAATCACACAAATTTTCAGTAAATATCCATAAAATTGTTCCTAATATTGCAATAACAGTTCCAGATATTAAATAATTCCATATTATTTTCACATTTTTATTTCTTTTTATTTTATCGAATTGAATAAAATATTGTATATAAACTAAAATTATTGTACATATTATTGGTAAACCAAAACTAATTTCGAATACATTTTGTATATTAATAAAATTTTTATTTTCACCGCAACTTTCCAAACTGAATACAAAATTCAATATCATTATTGATGATAACAGGCTCCATATAAAAGTTCTCAACAATCTATATTGTTTAGTTTTAATGAATTTATTCATTACTTCAGTACAAAATTCTTCAACCATTAATCCAAATACTAAATAGACTACAATAATCATTGAAATTCCATCAATATAATTCCACCAAACATATCCTGTAAAATGAGTTAAAAATGATGCCCAACCATTTACAAAAAATAATGAAGAACAAGCATGAATAATGACAGAGTCATGATCCCAATAATAAAGTTGTAATAATCCAAGTATAGAAATAAACCACGCAGATATAGAGTTACCCCATTCGGGTAGATAATTTCCTAATTCATTATTATTTATTCCCCAACGTCCTTCACAAAATAATTTATTGGTATAAGGAAAATTTGTATTATATAGTGTAAGACAAGACATATATTTTATTAACTATTTACCTTTAAATAAAATAAAATTACATTAATCACATAAACGACAAGTGATTAATGTAATTTATTTCAGAACATAACATAATGAGGAAAAATTGTCTAATACTTTTGAATAGTACTCATAAACATGTATGGTAATTATGTCTAGATAAAGTTTAAATTTATTTTATTTTATTATATTATATTATATTATTATGTATGATACAATTATAATAGGTGGTGGAATAGCTGGTTTGTATACAGGGTATCATCTATCTAATTCTGGTAAAAAAGTTTTAATTATAGAAAAAAATAATTATTTAGGTGGAAAAATTTATACATTTAAAGGATCTATTGATGAAATTAAATTTCAATATGAGGCAGGTGCGGGTAGATTTAGTGATATCCATATTTTACTTAACAAACTAATAGATGAATTAGGATTAAATAAATTTAAATTAAAGATTCCAAATGAAAGAGTCCCTATAGTGAGAAATTTAACTTATGGTAATAAAGATAAATTAAACACTGTATACAAACCAAATATTGATGAAAAATTAGATAATACATTTTTAATTTCTAAAATTTTAAAAGAATCCAAAAAATATGATAAAAAATTTCTAGAAAATATATCATTTTATAATTTAGCTCAACATATATTATCTTCTGATGGAGCTCAATTTTTATATGACAGTTATGGTTATATTTCAGAACTATTGTACCTAAATGCTAATGACGCTATAAGAATGTTTAAAAATGACTTTAATAATAAAAATCAGTATTATATATTAAAATGTGGATTATCAGAAATATGTAAAAGATTAAAAGATAGAATTGAAAATAATGGATCAGAGATAATATTAGAAAAAGAATTTATAAGTTATGAATATATATATAATAATAATTTAATAGTAAAGTGTAATAAAAAAATTTCAAAAGTTATTTCTGAGAGTTTTTACGTTTGTAAGAATTTAGTATTAGCAGTTCCTAAAGTATCTTTAATGAAGATTGAAAAATTAAATTGTATTAGCAAAGAATTAAATTCAGTTATAGGATATGATTTAACAAGAATTTATGCAATTTATCCAAAAAATAAAGATAATAAAGTTTGGTTTTATAATTTAGGAAAAATTACAACAGATAATCCAATTCAATATATTATTCCAATCGATAAGGATAAAGGATTAATAATGATATCATATAGTGATGCTTTTATGGCTCAATATTGGAAACAGAGTAATGATTTAGGTAGATTAAAAATTGACATAAATAGACATTTAAAGAATATGTTTCCAATATATAAGATTCCAGAACCTATATATATAAAATGTCATTATTGGGAAAATGGAGCACATTTTTATAGACCAGGATATAATTCAGAAAAAATATATGAAAAAATATTACAACCAATACCAAAAAAAAATATATATATAACAGGTGAATGTTATTCATTCAGACAAGCTTGGATAGAAGGTGCATTAGAAACATCGGAAGAAATTCTAAAAAAAATTAAATAAATTTATTTAATTAATTTAGGATGATCTATAATACCATCACCATCGTTATCAACACCATCTAACAATGGATTATAAAAATGACCTATTTGATAACATCCCGGACATTTTGTAGGTAATTGACCAGCGTAGATCATAGGTGATTCAGCAAAATTTTCTTTATTCATTTTTATTCCATAAATTACAAATATTATAATAAACAAAATTATAGTAAAATATTTTAATATTTTTTTAATATTCATATTAATATAGTTATCTAAATTAATCGAATCATTAAATCAAAATAAATTTTTATTGATTTAGAATAATAATATCATTAAATCAAAATAAATTTTTATTGATTTAGATAATATTATTATTCTAATTAGGGAGCTGTAGTAGTTAAGAATCCATAAACAGGATCATTTGTTTGTGGCATTGTAGTTAATCCAGACGCAGGATTTAATAGATTAGCCATTTTCAGATTAGAAGGAGTAGGATAATATGCACCTATATCTCGATTATGTTCTAAAGAACCTTGATGAGTATATATTTTAGTAGAGGTATTAGTAGGATCAGGATAATAATAACAATAAATTTGAGTCCATGTAGAATTATCAGGACTGGTGTAAAATTCTATAGCTGTGTCAGAGTCTCCATATTTTCTCAAATTACCAAATTTTACAACTTTAATATTTTGAGAAGACTCAAAATGAATATCCATAATAAATTCAGTATTTTGTCCAGACACACTAGACTTAAAAAATGAATTATTATTAAGAAATTGTGGACTAGGATTAGAACCACTTAAATTTAAAGTATATGGAGCATTATTATTAATCATAAGTATTGTACTAGAAACTATAGAATGATGAATACCTGAAAAAGTTACATTAGAAGAAGATGTTTTATACCTCCATCTTATCAAATCTTGATTTTCTGAAAATGGATCACTAGTACCACCCCAATTACCACCTATATTATTGAAATTACCTGTATCAATTTTTGCATTTGTATAATTTGTATAAATACCAAATCTTTGAAACCAAGATGAATGATAATAAGTATTAACAGGATTTATAATTCTTATTCTAAAATATTTAGCATTTATAGTTTCTATAGATGAACTAGCTCCAATTATGTTCAAAGCATTTTCTTTAGCTAATTTCAATTCGTTCATTTTAGCATAATCAAGTATAATATTATATTTAGGCCATGCTGCCGACTGGAGCGTAGCATTTTGTGTATTAGCAAATCCTATTAATAATTTATTATAACCATTAGGTATTTGGTGTATATTTGAATAATTAATATCAAAACCAAATTGTGGTATACCGAATCTATCTGTAATCCAAGGCCCTGTAGGTCCATTTTGACTCCATACAGCTGAAAAATTATTACCTTCACGTTTATATTTTACAAAAATATTTCGAACAGGTTGTGAAGTACCTTGAAAATATATTCTACCACCCCAAGCAGCGCCTCCATTATTAGTATAGCCAGCTAATGCTCTATATGTTGCACCACTGAAACCTGTTATATCAGTGTTATATGGTACAAGACCATTACCTTGAAACAATCCTCCCTGTTTCATTTGATGTGTTATTGTAATAGAACTATAATTAGAAATATTAGGATATTGACTATCAAAATCAGAAATAGTTGCGTTTGGATCATTTGTAATATATAACATTGCATATTGATAACCCATACCATAATTCGCAATAACTATTTCAAAGTCACCTTCCAAAAATTCACCTGGTAATGCTGAATAACCATTACCATATGGGGCAACAGTATTAATTTTAATTGTATCATTCGGATTTAAAGTATTTGTAATTTCTTTACTAGAGGCATTTGCGTATGACCAACCACTTGAAACATTATTGGCGTTCCATGAAATATCTATAAAATCACGTTTTATTTTACTATCAGGTATAATAAATTCTAATGCAGTAGATTGTACAGCACCATCCGGACCTTTTAAATAAATCTGAAAATTAACATTTTCTCTAGTTTCTACAATTATATTATTAAGTAATATTTTATTTACTACAGGATCAATATAGGTTATTTGCGATTCTGTTATATTCTTTGTAGTACCAGTAGTAGTTGTAGTATAGGTTATAGAATGAATTTGAGCATTAAACGTAATTCCATGTAATCCATCACCTCCACTAAATGTTAAAAGTAATTCGCTAGATATATTCTGTGTAATATCAAATCCGTTTCCAACTCCATTACTACTACCATCATAAGAAACATTATTAGCAAAAGTATAAATATGACTTGCGGCAGTTAAAAAACCTGTAGCATACCAATTGTAATTTTGATTTATATCTCCAAAAGTTAATGTTATTTCTCCAGAATGATCTGTATCATTTTGTATTTCAAAAGAATATATTAAATTTTTATCATTAGTAGATATAGATGATGAATCTAATGATCTTGTAGTTATAGTATCTAAAATATTTATAGAACTATTGAAATTAGTATTTAATGTTTCATTAAATACTGATGTTACAGTCAATGTTTCATTTAATGTTATTCCTGAAGAAATATTTTTAGTGTTAGAGTCTAATGTAGGAAAATTAAAAATTTTTGAAGTAGGAATAGTAAAAATTAACGTATCATATTCTTGATTAAGTCCAGTAATATTTGGTTTCATTAATTTGAGTGATATAAAATGAGAGGATAAACTAGTAGCTGTATAGGAAAAACTAATAGTTTTACCTGATGTATCAATGATAATATTTGATGAGGTTAAATTTAATGAAGTTGTCACACTATCTACTGTAATTTCTATACTATCTATTAAATTATTAACAACAGATGTATGAAAATCATTACTAATATTTATTATAAATTTTTGAGTTGTTATTTTATCTTTAACTAATAAAAATAGTGTAGGTAAATTTGATAAAGTTTCAATTGATGTAATCGTAGGTGTCGTCCAAATATTTATTTTTTTACTAACAGGATTAATAGTAATGGTATTTAATTTATTCGCTTTAGTTAAAATATTATCTAATTGTGTTTGTATAGAATCATTAACATTATCTATTTTATTAATTTCATCAACAGTTATATTAGATGAAACTAATTTTCCATTTTCATCTGATACAAGTACAGTACCGTCCGGAAGATTAGTATTAATTAAATTACTTATAGCTGATTCTGATGAAATATTTGTTTCTTTAGAATTTATTTGTGATTGGATATCCGAATTAGATCCATGTAAATATCCCAATTCAGTTGAACTTATATCTGGATATTCTATTATTTTTCCAGCTGAATTTGTTACTAAAGGTTTAAATGGTGTAATATTTGTATTTAATATTTCAGATACTGCACCTGTAATTTTATCTTGCATATTACTATTTATTTGGTTGTCAAAAACAGATATATTAGTTGCCAATTCCGTGTCTGAAAGTAAAGAGCCACTATTTTTTACATGACCAGCTAAAAGATTTAATGTAAGAGCCATAATATATTATTATCTAAATAAATAATATTATTCATTTTAAATTAACTAGATTTAAAATTTAGTTAATTTAAAATTAGGTAGGTACAGTTACAAGACTATTTGATTTATTTGTTGACTGTTTTTTTAATAAATTAGATCCAGTAGGTGAAGCATCATTAAGAGACCCACGTTTAAACCAATGAGCAGCAACTCCAGGCGCATCTGAACTTATTCCATTCAATCTAATATTATCTAACTCTGTTAATGTTAATTCATCATGAATAACAATCAAATCTTCGATATGAAGATCTGCTGTGGTAGAATAATTAGTATAACTCCAGTGTTGTGGAGAAAAATTTAATATATCACCTATTTCATTACTTGCTGGCACACCATACAAATTTCCATCATGAGTGAAATGATTCCACTTTCCTGGAGTAGACGCTCCCTCTAAAACAGGATTATTTTTATCGCCAATAAATTGAACAAAACGATTATTACTTCCAACTTTAAAACCTATAAATGCCCAATCATTAAAAGCAAGTGCCGGAGCGCTACCTCTATTATATATATCTGCTCTCCAATCACTATATTGTTGACTTGTATTATAATAACCAGAACCCATTCCCATTCCATAAGGAACTGAATACCAAGTACTAATTACTGCTGTACTATTATGGGAAAACGCATCACGACCATGATTATAATTCCAATTATTAGCACCAAACATATTAACAAAACGCCTATTTTTAGCATTGTATATAGATCCATATACAGGATCGACTACACTTGTTTGTACTCCTGATATGAATGGTAAACCATTCGATATTGGAGCATTCGTACCTCCTGTATATCCAAACATATCACTTGTTAATCCGTATAAAGTCCAAGATGTAGCACTATCACTTGTTAATCTATAATATTTAGAATCTGCAGGAATACGAATCCAAAAACATATAGTCATAGCTCTCGTTGTATTACTTGCATCCATAAATGTTGCTCTAACACCACTACTATTCGGTTGAACTTCATAGTAATATCCCGGTTCGTGTACATAATGGGTATTACCAGTTAGAATATTACTAGCAGATACAATATTTGTAATTTCAGAACTTAATACTGAATTAGATATAGTCCAATCAGGACCTCTTAATTTTATTTTAAAAGTTAAATCAATTGTCCATTCCGGTGGTGTAAAACTATTAATAGTAATAGTATTATTAGTTGTATCAATTGTTAAATTAGATGAAGAAATAGTTTGATCACCAGAACCTTGATGCCATTTAATATATTCTATCTGTGAATCTATAGTAGTACTATGTAAATTATCACCACCAGAAAAAGTTAGAATTATAGGATTTGATTCTAATCCCCTAATTGTTCCAGTAACTGAAAAATAATTAGAAAATTGATAAATATGACTATTTGCAGTTAATAATCCTGTAGCCCAATTATAATTATGTGATACATCTCCTAAATGTAATGTTATTGTACCAGAATGATCGGCATCATTGGCAATTGTAAAAGAATATATAACATCAGAACCAGAAATGTTAGATGAAATTATTAATAAATTGCTACTAGTATCATTTATTACTATATTTGGTATTATACTACTGTTAAGAGCTTCAGAAAATGTAGAAGTCATAGTTATTGTTTCACCAACTGTAATATCACTAATATCATAAGGAGAATTTTTAGTAGTACTAGTTAATGTTAATGGGAATGAAAATATATTAGATTGTAATACAGAAATGTTACAAGTGTAAATTGTAACACCTAAATTTAATATATTTGGACTTTTAAGTTTAATAGTTATATCATGCTGTACTTCACTAGTTGCTTGATAATTAAAATCTATAGTACTATTGTTTATATCAATAACTATACCAGAACTTAGCAAATTTAAATTTATTGCGGATTCTCCTTGTGGTGTAATTATAATTTCACTTATTAAATCTGATATATTAGTAGTGTATAAGTCATTATCCATCTTTAATCTTACACTACACATTTTATCTTTAACGAAAATAATTGTAGTTGGAAGTGATGATAGGGATGTAATACTTATTATATTAGAAGGATAATTCCATTTTTTTATTTCATTATTAGAATTAATACACAATGTGTTTAAATTATTACTAGATATAAGCAAAAAATCTATGTTAGTTTGAAGATCCGTTGAAATATTACTTAAAAAATCTAATTGAGTTGTATCTAAAGTAGAAGATTCTAACTCTCCTGTATTATTTGTTATTATTGCTTTACCAGGTACAAAATTTGAATTTAAAATTGAATTGATAGATCCATTAATTGTAGATTGTTTTGAATTTAACTGACCTTGTACATTACTAGTAATGTCTTTTAAAAAAAGTAATTTAGAACTATCAATTGTACTTGTTGATAATTTACCATTATTATCAGATACTAAAATTTTTGATGGGGTTAAATTATTACTTAAAACGGATGTTAAACTACCATTAGTTATAGGAGCTATTTTATTATCTATTTGGGTCTGAAATGTACTCGTATCAGAATTAAATTTAGTTGATGATCCTAAAGAGACTGCGTTATTTATAGTATTTGTTAATTCTTCAATAGTAATTGACATAATATATAAATTTACATATAAAAATATTAATTTTTTTTTAAAAAACAGAAATTTATTTTACCAACTTAATTGAGAAGATGTTAAAGATGTATTTGTATATCTATTAGTTAATAAATTATATACTTTAGTTCTCTCACTAGTCCAAGTATGATCTGAAACTAAATGAGCCATCCAACTTATGGGTGCCATGTATGAAGCAGTTGGATAACCTGGTTGATTTCCTAAATTAATTGCTCCTTCAAGAGCATTAGAAAATTCAAATTTACAAGTTTTAGTATTGACTTTATTCCAATTAGTACCATCCCAATATCTTATTCCTACCTCTAAAACAGTACCAGTATGACGCCCTGTACTATGATTAACAGTTGTTAGATGTCTTATTTCAAATATATATAAATATCCATCTACTAATGGAACCTCTGCTCCACTAAATACACAAGAATGTTTTGATGAATTTAGATATCCTATTTGAAAGGCATATTCTTTATTTTTATCAGCATTAGTTCCATAAACCCAATCTTCTATTGATACTCCATTTGTTTGATCTGTAGTAAAATGTTCTAATCCCCACGACTGTTTCGTATTTCGTGTTATTCTCACATCCCCAATTTGACCACCACTTCGGTGGAATATCCACATACCTGGTTGAGTTCCCATATTAGAATCATTGCATTGTATCATGTATAACATATTTATACTTGAATCTCCATCAGAAGATGATGTAGCGGTAGTAGCCCAACTACCTGGAGCACTAGAATGATAAGTATTTGTTATGAATGACGGAGCTAGATAGAAATACCAATATTGAATATAGGGTCCTATTCCTTCTCGTTGTTTAGGTAATTTATAAACAATACCTGTACCAGGTACAGTGTAGGTAGTAGTTTCCCATGTATTATTGTGTCTTACACCATATGTAGTATGTCCATCTACAAACATATCTCTTACTCCCATCCCTCCAGCAGCATTCGAATGTGCTGCACCATTTAAATAACTATGATATCCTAAATTGTAATTTGCAACATGACTACTAGACCATTGTATAATACTATTACTATTTAATACACCATCGTTATCCCAATCATTATCCCATAAATAAAACATATGTGCTGTGTAAATATCAGGTGCTAATTCAGTATTTGGAATTATAATTATTAATGGAGAACTCATTATTGTAGAGTCAGGAGCTATTAATGTTACATAGATATAAACATCATCATTTGTATCAGGTATAATTTTATTAATTTTTATACTTTCTGCTACAGGATCTATAGTTTCAATATCACTATTTAATACATTTGTAATTGATCCATTACTTCCTGTTTTATAAGATATATTATTTATTTGATTCGCTATATTACTGTTATGTAATTTATCACCACCTAAAAATGTTAGTATAAGAGTATTTTCATTATTAATTTTCATATGTAAACCAGTATCATATCCATTTAATGTTCCATCATACGTAAAAGTTGTTGGAAAACTATAAATATCATTATCTGTAATTGAAAATCCTATTGATGTCCATGTATAATCACAAGTAAATCCAAAATATTCTATTGTTAGTGTACAAGAATGAATAGCATCATTTGCTACTACAAATCTATAAATAAATTGATTCGCAGATTTATTTGAAAAATTTATTACAGGATTTATTTCACTTCCATCATTTACAACTCCTGTAATATTTAAATCTGTTCCTAAAATATAACTAAATGAAGAAATAATTTCTATAGTTTCTCCTAATGTTATTTCAGTATTAATATTTTTGGTTGTTCCTTGTAAAATAGGAAATTCAAATATTTGGGAAGGTAATACAGATATATTATAATTCGTATTTAAAATTTCTCCATTATTACCTGATAAATCTAATTTTTTTAATTTTATAGATATATCATATTGTAAATTATTATTAGGAGTATAATTAAAATCTATTGTTTTATTTCCTCTATCAATTACTATTCCTGATGTAGATAAATTTATATTACTTGTAATACCATTATTTGTTATTTCGATAGAATGTATTAATTTATTAATATCATCTGAAAATAAAGATTGTTGGGCCTCAAATTGTAAACGTAATGAGTTTAGTTTTTTTTTTACAAAAATATAAGGTACTGGAATTGATGATAAATTTACAATAGATAAAATTCCTGTAGGTGGAAGGTTTTGAACAATATTATTATTACTATCAATTACTAAATTATTTATATTATTAAGTAGATTGGTTCTAATTTCAATTTGTGTTTTTATATTTGAATTAATTGATGATAAAAAATCAAATTTAGATTTATCAATTGTTGATACATCTATTTTACCTCCATTACTAACTAATATTTTATTCCCTGTTAAACTATTATTAACAATACTTGAAATCGCACCTGTTGGAATATTTAATTTCTCGTCTATTTGAGATTGAATAGATGTACTAACATTATTTAAATTTTCTAATAAATTACTATTGAAATTTGATCCTTGAAATTTACTGCTACTTCCTGTTACTATAGGACGGGAACTACTTAAATTACTTGTAGTAATATCTTCTAATGAACCTGTTATCGTAGATTGTTTATTATTTAATAAATTTTGAGTATTTGTAGCAGATAATGTAATATCATTTTCAGAAACTAAATTCATCTCAGCCTTAATCGCATTTCCTAATAAAGTTATATTCAATGCCATTTTTTTTTTTATATTTATAATATATAAAAAAAAAGATCTTATACATATCTAGGAATTTAAAAAAGTAAATTTTAATTTGTAACATTTGAAGATAAAATTGATGTATTTAATATATATTTAGTAGTTCCCAAACCTATGGCATTTGGACTTTTAAGTCTTATTTCAATGTTGTGCTGTGTTACCATACTCGCTGTATAATTTAAATCAATTGTCAAATTAGATTTATTTATAACTATACCGGAAGTTAATAAATTTAAATTTAAAAATGAACCACCTAGGGCTGTAATTTTTATATGTTTAATCAACTTTGTAATTTCATCTGTATGAAATAATGTATCACTTGTAAATATTAATCTAATAGTTTTTTCTTCACCGACCTTTAATACATAACTACCGGATAATCCTGACACAGAAGTAATAGATGAAATATCAGTAGGTACTGTCCATTTTTCAATTATATTATGTACTTCATTGATACATATGATTTATACTACTTAGATTACTATTTAAATCATCTAATTTTGTTTGTATATCTAGTGTACAATTATCTAAATTTGTTACACTTGTACTTCCATAGGTGGATTTATCTAATTTACCTGATGTATTTGAAATTAGCATTATGTCTCCATCTAAATTATTATTAAATACTGTTGTCACTGCTCCTGTTAATATATTTTCTTTTGAATCAATTTGACTTTTTATATCTGAAGTACAATTACTTAAATAATTAATTTCACTAAATAGTACTGTTGATATATCTATTTTTTTTTTTGAACTATTGGTTATTATTGTTATATGTGGTGTTAAATTATTATTTTTACATTTGATGCTGTTGAGCTGCTGATATAAATGATCCTTTAATATCTATTTCACTTTGAAAATTTGTTGTTTTATTATTTAAGTAAGTAGTATCAGCTAAAGAAATTGCATTTTTAATATTTGTTGTTAAGGATTCTATCGTAATCGACATTTTAATAATATTAATATTATTATCAATTTATATTTTTTTTTTTGTTTATTTTCAAAAACAAGAATTTCTTATATACATGTTTTCAAAATTTGATATGTTATTAAATATGGATTATCATTCGATCGATACCGTCTATCTTGAATATATCCCTTTTTATTTTTAAAAGTATCAAATGGTATTATTATATTAGTATTTATTTTAAAGATATTATTATAATCTATATTTTTATCTGAGTTTTTTATCATATCTAATTTTTCATGATATTTTTCATCTATTTCATTTTCACATAATTTTATAAATGCTTCATATATATACTGCATATTTGTTCTCATATTTATTGTTGAATAATTGACAATACATTTAGAACTGTTTGGAAAAAATAGATCTGGATTGAAGTTTATTTGTGCATTATATATTTCACCTATTCTTAATAAAATATATTTTACTAATAAACAATGATCTGCTATTTCAATTTCATTACAAGGTCCAATATGTATTTCCCATTGTCCAGGTAATTTATAAGCATTTATACTTAATACTTTTAAACCTACTTCTAAACAAGAATGATATGCTTGTTCTGATATTTTTCTTCCAAATGCATTATTAGAACCCAGCGAACAATAATATTGATCTGAAATTACAGGATTTATTTTTGATTTACCCCAATTATATGGTTTATTAGTATCTTTATTAGGACAACATGGACAGTTATCTGTTATAAAAAAATGTTGTTCTAAAATAAATAATGTATCTAAATTACCTTTATCTTTAAAAATTTCTATATTTTTGTCTCTATAATTATTTTCTATAGGAATATTATCCGCATTATATACTGAACATAATACAAGTACATTTAATCCTTTTCTGAATGGATCATGAAATACTGCACAAGGTTTTATAATCATTATTTCATTGTTATTTATAAAATTACAAGATATTTCATTATAAATAGTAATATCTAAAACTTTATTTACTGAATCTTCTGGATTTTCAAAAAAAAAATCTATAGTTAAAGATTTAGATTTAAGTATATTATCTTTATCTAACCATATATATTCTGCAATATATTTCATAAATATATACCAAAATCTATACTTTAAATAGTTATATATCATTTATTTTATATAAATTTATTTCATTGTAATATAAATTTAATATAAAATAGTTTCTCTTGTCTAAGATATCTTCCCTTTACAATTAGATAATCTTATAAAACTCAATAAAAAAAAAAAAAATCTAAATTATATTATATTTAAAAAAAAAAAAAATAATGTATAACAAAATTAGAAATCCAATTAATAATAAATATTACAATATTAATAGTAAAATTGGTAAATCTATATTAAATAAATATTTAAATACTAGTATTTTACTAGGAGGAGCTTCGCTTGAGGTTCCAGCTAGCTTTAAGACGGAAGCGGAGAGGGAAGCTTGGGAGAGGGCTTTTGCTGCCCAATTTAATTCAGAAACTCTTATGTGGGATTATTATAAAGCCATAAATGAAAGACAAAATTATTTTTTTTGTAGAAGTTTTTGTAAGATTATAGTTAGTTTTGATGGTAACACAGTCAATAATTTTTTTAAAAAACTTTTTATTAGTTATAACGATCAAAAACGTATAGAATTTATAAATCATATATTTTCTTTTTTTGAGAATCCTTACCTCATAAGGAGGAATATTGGATATTATATTTGCCCTAATAATGAAAATGTTTTTTTTTATAATAAATGGAAAATTAAAGAATTAGTAGAATGTCTATATGATAATGGTATAAAAATGTATAATGAAGAAAGTTTATTAATATTACCTTGTTCTTGGATTAAAAATCGAAAAAGAATTGAAAATGAATTAATACATATTTTATTTGGTTCGGTAGATATTTGTTTTTGGTCTTCAGATAATCAATTAGATGTTCCATATCCATTGGATAGCATGACGTCTGAAGAGGATTTTAGTTTAAAAAATGCATATATTCAATTTTTAAGAATAATGATTGGGTAGATTTTTTTTTAATTATATTCAAAGTTTTTTTTATAAATTTCAAATTCTATTCATAAACATCCATAAAAATCTACACTTTAAGTATTTATATACAATTTATTTTATATAAATTTATTTCATTATTTTTATTTTTAATTGGTAATATCCAATTCAAATTACAGTCATTATCGTGAACATGTTGTATTGAATAAGTAAAATCCTTAGAATATAATGGTAAGAAATTATTATAATTGTCAAAATCATAATTAATTATATAATGATCTATAAAATAATTAATTATATTATCATCATATATAGTAATTTGATTTAATATAATTAAAAATATATGATCTCTTAATTTATCATTTGTAACAAGTTTAACACTGATAAATTGTGATAAATATATTGTAGAATATAACCAATACAAATCATCATTAAATTTATTAGGTGTTAAATATAAAAAATTTTTTTTTTTTAAAGTATTAAGTATTTTCTCTTCCTTATTTGTTAATTTATTATATTTTAAATGTCTATTATGTAAAATTATTAATATATCAAAACCTATATTAATGTAAAAATTTGCTACCATATTAATCTGATGAATTGATATTTTATTGCCTTTATCTGGTCTATTGTTATAAAATCCTATATTTGCTCCATCTATTACTATTAATTTTTCACAATTTTTCTTTTTCTCTAACATTTTTATTAAATCAAAAAATTTACTATTTACATCATGCAAATAGTTTTTGTAAATGTGATTAAGTATTTTATTCTTTAAATTAATATCAATATCTATCTTATTTAATTTGATGTCATTTGATATACTAATATTATTTTTCAATATATGATAACATTCTACATCTAAAATATCAATATAGTTTATAATATCAGTAAGTAAATTATGATAAAAATTACAATTATAATTTAATAATACAAATAATATTTTACAAAAATCCATTTTAGAAATTTTGATATTAAATTTTCTCGTATTATTATACATAAGAATTATATTTTCTAAATTATTATTTCTATATAATAAATCAATTATAGGAGAAAATGTTCTTAATTTTGGAATAAATCTTTTCTTTTCTATGAAGTAATTTAAATATTGTTCAGCTTCTTCATATTGATTTAATTCGCACAACTTCTTAATTATACAAGAAATAGTATTTTCATTTATTAATAATTCATCAATATCATCAATAAATTTATTTAATTCGCTCATACTGAGGAAATTCATTTTTAATAGATCATTATTTAACTTATTAATTTTTTGTTTTAAAATTTTTCTTTTGGAAGTTGACATCATTAAAATAAAGCAATTTTGTTCAATAATATATTTCAAATTTATTTGCTTTATTATCTAAATATATATTTATTATACTCTATCATTTCATTCGAGATCTCAATACTATTTAAATTTTCATCAATCATTTCAATATTTTCATTGTCATTTCCATTATTATCATTTTTAATTTCTAATAAACAAAATATATTTTCATTATTTTTTTTATTTATATAATTCATTAGAGAATTAATTAATTCATGTTGTAAATTATTGATTATACAATAATTTAGACATTCTTCCTTACTACTAAATATTTTTGAATTCAATAAAAATTTTTTTTTTTCATTTATATTATTTTTTTCAAACTCAAAAGGTATAATATTATTATTTATAAATGATTCACTTGAATTTATACCCCATAAAATGTTATTATTTGGTAAATATATTTTAAATAAAATATATTTAATTTTAAAATAATTTAATAAATAACAAATTCTATTATATTTAATTATTTTTACAATTAATTCACTAATTATTTTTATATTATCTAAATCTTCTAAGCTCAAATTTATAATATCAATCATATTTATAATATATATTCACTATATATTATTTTTTATATTAATAAGTATTTCTATTGAAATAAAAAAATTGTCGTCGGTTAAATTTTTTTTTATTTCTAAAATATTTTTTTTTGAATATTCATTAGATATATATATTTCTAATTTTCCTAATTCATAGAAAATTTCATATTTTTCATACTCATTTGCCCAACTCATTCTATTATCTTTATTGTCTTTTAAATTTTTTATTTTTTCTATTATTAAATCTGTAAATAGATAAATATTTTTTTTTTTAAAGCATTCTTTATCTATTAAAATTTCATTTGATCTATTTAAAAAATCATTATAACATCCCTCTAATTCTACTATTTGATTCATATATTCTAAATTTATTTTAGCATTTGTAGTTTTATTATCATTTGTTTTTATTTCAATATCCATGATATTATTTATATATATTATAAAAAAATTATATCTTTATATAAATTTTCACTTTATATTAAAATATATTTTGAGAAACTAATTGATCATTTTTCTCTAAATCTATGCGAAGAATCTTTATTTTTAATAGTTTTCATTTCAATGTCTCCCGGAGAATGTCCTACTTCATTTACAGTAAAACCTTGATAACGTTGTCGTTCAAGATTTTCTCTTGCTTCTTGTTGATGTCGTGCCCAACGCTCAGTATCCCAATCCCAATCTAAATTAGGATTTTGCTCTATCTTTCTTTCTCTTTCTTCTGCTCTTTTTTTTACTAATTCCTCTAGTATTATACCTTCATCAAACAGATTAGCAGATGGTGTTTTATTTGGTCCTTTACGTTTAAAATCCATTACTGAATATGGATCATATATTAATTTTGGTGAATCATCATCAATTAAAATCGTTTCTTTTTTTCCAGAACGACTACGAACTATTGTATGACTTTCTGGTATTTCTGGCATTATTTTTAAAACTTTTCCTGTTTTAGAAGATACTTTTTTTTCAGATACTATGGGTTTTAAATTTTTACGAGTTAGTCGCGGCGGATGTGAAACTTTATGTTCCTGTGCCTGGGAAGGAGCTTTATGTTCATCTGTCTGAAGTGTGGCGTTTTCTCTTTTTATTTTTGATTGACGTAATTTTTCCATATCATTTGCTTCACTATCTTTAATCATTTTCTTTATATTTTTGGAAGGTTTAGGCTCTTGTCCATCTCTCCACGTACCACCATATTTTAAAATAGAATAATAATTCTTCAAAATATTTTTACCTAGTTTACTACTAATATTTACCTTCCTGTTTGTTTTCGGATTTACAATTTTACTATACATTTATACTATATAAATAATATTAAATTTTTTAGTTTTGGTTTAAATAATATAGAAATAAAAATTTGATTTAAAAAAAAAAATACATAAAGATATATTTAAATTACTATTGAAATGACATCCCAAATGAAGACGAATTCTAGTGTGAACGCAGATCCAAGAATGGTTGCTTTTGCACAAGCTTTAGAATCATCTGTTGGTGATACTGCAAAGACAATTATTGGTGAAAATGGTTCAGATATGTATTCCATTTATGGTGTTAATGGTCAAGGCCACTCTGTTATTGGAAAGTTAGTAGGTTTGTTTTCAGGAATTGTAGATAATTCTTCTCCTGAAACATGTTCTCAGTTTGTTAGATTAGCTTATAATGAAATTGTATCCGCTAATGATATTGGTAATGAGTCTAAGGCAGCATTTTTAGCTGATCTGATTGTCGCTTCTGTACAATGTCGTGATATTAGAAATAATGGAAAGGGTCGACGTGACCAAAGTCGAGCTATGTTTTTAGAACTGGTTAGATTATTTCCTGATACTATGTTAAAGATCCTTCCTGAATGGAAGGAATATGGGAGTTGGAAGGATTATAATCTTATTCTTCAACATTATGCTAAGTCCCAAAAGTATCAGGATGTATCATTATCAAAGTTTATTGATGCTATTTATGATCTTTATGTTGAACAACTTAAGGCTGATAGAGCTTCTTTTGATGAATGGCACGAATTAAAGAGTAATTATGAAACTACTGATAGATGTGAGATTTCTCTTGCCGCAAAGTGGCTTCCTAAGGAAAATAGATCGTTAGATCGCAGTACTAAGTGTTTTAAGGAATTTGCTAAGAGAATGTTTCCAGAAGCATTTGGTAAGGATTTTAAGAACGCACTCAAGCAACTTCGCCAATTTATCGCACCACTTCAAGATGCTATTAATACTACAGAAAAGCTTGAGTGTGCTAATAGATTTGATGAAATTAGGTTTCAATTAGTACCTGGTAAGTGTCTATTTAAGAAGAAGAAGGCTTATTTATATGAAAAGAAGAAGGGAAATGATCTTAGAGGATCTGATCCGAAGCGTCTTGAATGTAGAGAAAATTTAATGCACCATCTAACAAAGGCTGTAAACGGAAAGGCTACTATTCATGGAAAGACTGTATATCTTCATGAACTTTGTCATCAAGTTTATTCAAGATGGAATAGTCTTAGTGATGGCGACAAGCTTGTTATTGAAGCTCAATGGCTTGATCACGTAAAGCATTTTAGGGAATTAATGACAGAAAAGGGTTTGGCTATTAATAAGGGAGTTGTTTTAGCTGATTTTTCTGGTTCTATGTCAGGAGATCCAATGAACGGTGCTATGGCTATTGCGATTCTTGCTTCTACCCTCGCGGAAGGTCCATTTAAGGATAGATTTATGTCATTTGAGAGTAATCCACAATGGATTAGTCTTCAGTATCCTAAGACAAAGGAGGATTTTGATAGAACTCTTGGTACTTGTACAAATGCGCTTGGAGGATATATGTCTGCCAGAATAAATCCTCTTGGACAATGGGATCCTAAGAGAGCTGGAGGTGAGCTAAAGTTCTGGGAAAAGGTAGGAGTTTGTTACACATCACCATGGGGTGGTAATACAGACTTTTTGGCTGCTCATGATTTAATTCTAGATGTGTGTGTTAAGAATAACGTATCTGCTCCTGAATGGATGATTGTTGCTTCTGATATGCAATTCGATCAAGCACAACGACTTTCTGTTAGGCCTTATCCTACTATCAATTCATTATTAGGTGTATATAATCTACAAGAAGCACAGCGTAAGTTAGTTTCTCATCAATCAAGAGCCAGCTATACATATAATATGTATGGTACTAAGACTGAAAATTGGCAAGATCATCATACTATTCTTCAAGAAGCTTATAAGTCTGCTGGTGTAAATATTCCAGTGATGATTTATTGGAATATGAGATCTACTAGTAGCTTTGTTACTACTGCTGATAAGCCCGGTGTTCAAATGGTAGGTGGTTTTAGTACAATGCAGTTAAAGTTGTTTTTAGAGGAAATGGAATTAGATATTGAGAAGAATAAGCCACCACCTGTTACTCCTTGGGACACATTTAGAAAGGCTATGGATAATGAATGTTATTTGCCTATCAGAAGAATTATTCATGATAGTGATGAAAAGCAATTAAATTATTATAGACTACCTACTATTTCTCTTGTTTCTTCTAATGAAAATTGTCAACAAAATAGTGCTGAAAATGGTATTGAAACTTCTTCCAGTTCTAATATCAAGATAAAGTTGACATTACTAAAGGATTGTTTTGAATCTGGCCTAATTTCACAAGACGAATATATCAAGAAGAAGGAACAATTATTGGTTGATTTTAGCTAAATATTATAAACTAAATTATATTATAAAAATTATTAATCTATATAATATAATTCCTTATACAATTCGCAATAATATTATTATTTTTTATTATTTTTATTGTATAAATTAATATATCATTATTAATATTAAATGTATGTGTAATGTATAAATCATTATTTTTATTATCATTATCTTCTATAATATTTTCTATATAACTTGATATTTTATTCACGGTATTTGATCTTAAAATTTCTTCCGCATAAGATGTAATTGGTCCAAATAATTTATCATCTGATAATTGTGTTATTACAATAGATTCATTTTCAAAAATTATGTTATCAATATTAAAAATAAATAAAGGCAGCCAATTTTCTAAACCAATATTAATCTCTAATCTTATTACGTTTTCTTCATTTATATTTTTAAATCTTATAGAAAAATTATTAGCTATATATCTTATCACTTTTTTTTTTATATCACTATTGTACATTGAAATTCCTACTAATGGTCCTGTAAAAAAGGTTATAGGATCTGGCATTATTATTCCCAACAAAGTACATAACATAAGACATTGAGAACTTTTTATTATGTCACATAATTCATTTGGAATTTCATCACCATTATCATACTTATAACTTTCAACTTCTATTAATTTTTCTAATAATTTATTCATTATTATTAATATTTATTTAACTTTAATATATTTTCTAAAAAAAATAGAAAGATTTATACATTTTCTCATATTTGAATATATTATTTAATTTTCGATGGGGTTAAATTTACTCTATTTTCTGGTAAAACATATTCGATATCTAAGAAATCAAATATATCTTTTTCATTTTCAAAATTTTCTTTACCAATTTTAGAAAATATTTCTTCTGTACTTAATTGTTTTTTTGTAGATTTATGTGAAAGACAGTATTCATTCATTGAATATCCTTTTTCTAATGCCATACCTCTCATTTTAGCATTAAACCCTCCCGATCCAGTAAAATATAATTGAGCAAATGGATATTCGTTTTTTTTACATTCAATAATATCGATATGTCTAAATTTCTCTATATTTTCCAATTTGGATATACCCATAAATTTTTTTGAACCATCCGCAAGTGTATCTTTTATTATTCCCGTTTTTTTTAATTCTAATATAAAATTCTTACGAGCATTACCATTATAAGAAGATATTAATACATCAATATCACCGGATGTACTCATTTTACGTCTATAACTACCATTAATTGAAAAATTTATATCTGGATCTATTAATCTCACTATATCTGATAATATTCTATTATATTCATCCATCTCATTTTTTGGTATTCTTTCACATAAATCATCATAGTATTTCAATCCTATAATTTGCTTATCATGAAGTATATTTGATCTAGCTTTAAATTGAGTTTTTAAATCATCTATGGTTACAATATTATATTTTTCATATAGTTCTATTGCCTTTTTTATACCAATAGAATATATTTTTGTTAAATTATTTACTGCTATTACTCTAGGATCATTTTTTGCTTCCTCCACAACTTTTAATGTACCTGTTTCTAGAATTTCTTTAATTTTTAATAATGTTTTTTCTGGTTTTTTTTTTCCGTAATCTAAAAGTATTTTTTCCGCATCATATATACTATCTATCTCATTATAATCATCTGATAAAGCTTTTATAGTATCTGTTAATTCTCTGATTTTAAAACTTCCACCTTTTTCATCATACGCATTAATTTTATTAATCAATAATTTAAAACATCTAATAATGTTTTCTTTATTTGAAGTCATTTGTTTTGTTTTTTTACTGTAATTTGTTTTTAAGTGTGTTAAATTCCATTCTTTTTTTTTCTCTACTGTTTCTATTATTTTTAAAATTTCTTTCTTATATAATTTATCTAAAATAGTACTCCATTTATCATCTGAAAATGAATTTGTCATTTATAATGACAAAAAAAAAATTGGTATAATATCAAATTTTTTTACTATTTTAATCTATTATTTCCGTTTTAAAGTTTTTGGCATTTTTTTTTTTACTGTCTTCAATTCTGTTTTTTCTATCTTAGAAAAATTTTCTACTGTATCATTTTTCAATATTTCTGAATTTTCTATTGAATGATTATTATCTATTGTATCAACTTTAACTTCTGTTGATTTTATTTCCATTTTATTATTATTCTCTGTAACTTCTTTTGGTTTGCTTTTTATATTATTAAAATTAATTATTTGTAAATCATTTTCATTCTTATCAGTTTCTTCAATAGAATTATTATTTTTTTTTATTACTATTTTTTTTTTTTTTAATGTCAATTTTTTTGCTGTATCCTCTGTAAAAACACTATTAGTATTTAATTTTTTATTTTCAAATATATATTCATTTTGCCAAACTTCTGAAAAATCTCTTGCTTCTGGTACAAATTCATCTAATAGATCACTAAAATTCTCGTTTTTTTCTTGAGCTATCTTAAAAATAATTCCTACTTTTTGTCTAATTAATTCTTTGTATACACTTTCAAATTTTGTTACATCTTTTACTTCAAATTCTAATACTTCCTTTGCCATTTTATTTTATCAAAATATAAAAATAATAATAATCAAATTTTTTATCTATTAAATCTACCTAAATTTTATATTATAAATTTAGCTAGTTCCTAAAAGATTGTGAAAATCATTACTATTTAATTTTTCTATTAATTTAATAGTCTTTAAATTTTTAGCATTTACTATTCCTTTATGTTCTAAATCTGTATCATTTAATATTTCTGACATTAAATCTCTTTTACTACGTTGTATTATCGCTATTCGTTGATCAATAGTTGAAAATTCTTCAATTTGATCAAACATCAAAAATCTATTAACTATTACTGGTTTATCTTGACCTATTCGGTGTGCTCTGGCTATAGCTTGTATTTCATTCGCAGGATTCCAATCTGGAAGTGTAAAATATACTTCTGAAAATTGTTGTAGATTTAATCCGACTCCTCCTGCTTTTATTTGGATTATTAATACTTGAGGTTTATTTATTTTATCAATTATTATATCTATTATTTTGTGTGGTAAACCCTTCATATTTAAAGTTTTATATATTTCATCATCTAAATCCGAATTTGAAAATTCCTTAATTATTTCATTTTTGCTTTTAATATCTAAACCACCATGATATTGTCTAGAATTTATGTTTTTCGACTTTAATGATTCTGCCATTAATTTCATCTCCTCTCTAAAATGACAAAATATCAAACATAAATTTTTTGTCTTACTAATCATATTTGATATAGTTTCTATTTTAGTAGAATGCTCCGTATAAATATTTATAGTTTTTCCAAACTTTTTTGATAAACTATTAATAGCAATTTTTGGATGAACTGATGCTTGTCTTAAACGTATTAGTAATTCAAAAAATGCTAATACTTTTAAATTTTCTGTTAAATCTTCATCTTCTACTATATTATTATATTCTTTTTCTATTGTTTTTTGTATTATTCTATAAGCATTTCTTTCACTTTCTGTTTCATATTCTAATATATGATCATACTCTATCAATTTTGGCATATTCGATTTTTGAATCTCTTTTTCAAATGTTTTTTTTGTTCTTCTTAGTAATAAAAGATCATTTAAATGGACTAAGCATTCTTTATCTAAGAATTTTTTTGGAATATTCAAAAATTTATATAAAGAATATAAATCTCTGATACTATTTTGAATTGGAGTTCCTGTCAAACCCCACTTAATATTCGATTTAAGATCATTTACCATTCTGCTTATTTTGGATCTTGAATTTCTTATACTATGTACTTCGTCAAATATAATTCTATCCCAGTTACCATAGTGATGTAGTATTGTATGACAATCATCCGCTGGATCTTTTGTTTTTTTATATATCATTCCCACTGTAGTAATCAAAATATCAAATTTTAAGCTGATTAATTCTCTAACTGTAGAACACTTATTTAAACCATAATGAATATAGATTTTTTTATTTGGTAAAATATTTTCTATAACTGTCTTCCATTGATAAATAAGTGAATTCGGTAGTATAATTAGTGTTTTTTTTTTGGGATTACCATAAAGTGTAGAAACTGTTTGAATAGTTTTACCTAAACCTGGTTCGTCACACAATAATCCACCAAATACTGTTCTCCCTGGTATTGGTGTTCCACATTTCTCTTTTTCTAACATCCATTTTATTCCTTCTTTTTGATAATTCCATAATGGGTATCCAGATTTACTAACATGATCGAAAACATTTTCTATTTTTATAGGTTTTTTTATTTTTAATGTCTTTATTGTTGTTGGCCTTGTAGCCAAAGAATCCATCATCTTAATCAACAAAAAAATAGTTTTAATATAAAATCAAATTTTTATACTAATACTATATATTTAAATTACTAAATTAGCCAAGCAATGTAAGCAACTCATCTGGAGGGTCACCTCTAATCAAACTTTTATCTTCCAATACTCCTAAAAATTCAATTGAATCTTCTGTCTCTTCAAATACCCACTTATTCTTAAGTATCTTTAGTTCTTTTGATTCTTCACTCTTCTCACAAACAATGTCATCATCATTAAAGTAAATAGTATCCATATTATCTGTATCTATATCATGTTCTTCTACATCAGAATCTTTTTCATCATTTGTCCCATTGGGGGCAATTTCATTTACTTCAGGATTTGAAGTTTTCTTATCTTTAGGTTTACGTCCTCGTTTCTTTGGTGCTTCCTCCGCTGAATCTTCTGGATGAAGAATTCCCCAAACTCTATTGATAAGAACTGGTTTAGATCCTGAGGTAGCCAATTTATTATTTTCTAAGATTTCCTTTAATTCTGGAAGCTTAAAATGTTTCAAGTCTTCAATAGTTTCAGCCTTTGTATAATCAGTAATTTTTTCTGACTTTTTTTTGGGTTTATCTTGTTTTGGTGTAATTGCCTTTTTCTTTGTAGGCTTAAAATATGGGAGTGGACCAACTTGCAGTGGCTTCGGTATACACTTCATTACCTCTTCCAAATCCAAATTATGTTCTGTAGCTACTGCTCTGGCAATCTCTTGTGCTGCCTCGAATAGCTGCTTGGTAAAATTTTCTTTCAGATTTGGAAGCATCACTTCAGTGCTTTGATTTGTAGCTTGAACTTCAATAATTTCAGTCATGTAGAACTTAATCATCAATGATAGTTGGATCCGGTATAATCAAATTTTTTTATCTACAACAATTCATATCAAATCAGTATTATCTACATCTTCACTATTATCGATTTTACAATAACTATTATCATTATCACTACAATTTCTATTGGTTTATTACTATTCCTATTACAGTCATCATTACAATTAGTATCACTACCATTATCATCTCCATCATCATGATTATCATAATTACTATAAGTATTTCCATAATTATCATCGCCATTAATCACTATTACTATTTCCACTATTACTATTACTATTATAACTATAACCATAATCACTAACAGTATGATTATCACAATTACTATTATATTAAAATATGCTATTTATTATATTATTAAAACTAATTTATTTTTTTATATTCTTATCTTCAAATTTTTTTTTAAAACATTTAATAATAGAATTTTTTATATCTATTATATTATCATAAAATGTAGGATTAAAAATTCTGTATGCTTTATCATAACTAATACCTGTTGTTAACATTATTTCTTTTATTATTTTTTCTTCATTTATCATTTGCTAAAATATAAAAATAAAATAAAATAATTAGATTTTATTTTAAAATTATTCATTTTTAATAGCCTTTAAATAGTTCTTTAAAATTTTTTTTCCTAAATTAGAATTTACGTTTACTTTTCTACCTGTCATTGGATTTACAATTTTATTGTAGTATGTACCTCCAGTAAGAAGCTCACTTTCAAATATTGGTGGATTATTGGTATCATATCTTACTATTTCAGCTCTACCTCCAATATCCTCATTACCAACTGCTTTATAAAATCCATAACCATTTCCTATTTGATCACCACCTTCTTGTTCTAAGGAATCAATAATTGGTTTATATTCGTCAGATGCTTTTATAAAATCTACGTTATCATCTAATAAAATTTCCTTAATATAACTTGGTTCAGCAGCATATAATTCTTGAAAATCGTCCTTATTATCATTCTCCACATCCTCCATAACTCCAGATACTATTTCAGTAATTTTATCCATATGGTTTAATATAAAATTATTAATTTCATTAATATTTAATCGTGTAGCACCCGCATCTTCTCTTGCTATTGTAAAAAAATTTTCTATTTGATCCCATATTAATTCTGTTAAGCTATTTTTAATTTCCTCATGCGTGAAGTCGTGTTGTCTATATCTAAATGTAGTGGTCTTTACACTAAATGAATCCCAATTTTTGGCTTCTAATTTTTCTCTAAAATCTGTATTCATATATATATATATAAATATATATAAATATAAATAAATATATAAAAATAAATTAATCTATTACTTTGAATGGAGGGTATAATTAAGATTAATTCTTCTAATTATTCTGAAGCTACTGTAGAAAACGAATCTGCTAAAATTTTAATATCTGGTTATGAAAATATCGGTAATGTTTTTAATGGCGATTATGTAAATGTAATAGATAATAAATGCAGTCTAATAAAATCCAATATTTCTAATAAGATTATTGTAGGTCTTCTTGAACTATATTCTAAATATAAGTTTAAACCTAATAAAAGAGGTGTGGATAGATATAAATTTTTACCATTAGAAAAATGTTATCCCGATTTTTTGGTAGCAAGTACCACTAAGAGAAAATATTCCAAAAATATATTAGTTACTATTAAATTTTCTACTTGGGAAGATACATTACCATTTGGCGAAATTGTTACTATATTGGGAGAAGTTGATGATAATAATGCTTTATATGACGGAATTCTACATAAATATGAATTAACAAAAAAATATCCAAAATTAGATAAAAATTTAATAAATGATTTTGATGAAAATTATAAGGTAGATGGATATAGTGATATTACTAGTGATGATGTTATATCTATTGACCCTATAGGTTGTAGAGATATAGATGATGCATTTTCTTATATAGAATTAGATGATAATAAGGTACAATTAGATATACACATTGCTGATGTTATAGGGACACTTATTTATCATAAATTACATTTTCTATTTCTTAATGATAATTTGACTACTAGTATATATGCTCCACATAAAATATTGCACATGTTTCCTGAAGTATTAGGCACTGGTCTATTATCATTACTTCCTGATAAAAAACGTTTAGTTATAACCTTACGACTAATTATACAAAACAATTTAATAATTAGTAGTTCTATAACAAAAAATATAATAATTAATAAATGTGATTATTCTTATGAGGATTTTGAGAAGGAACATTTCTTTAATCCAGATAGTAAATATTTTAATATAGTTAAAATTGTTGAAAATTTAAAATATAAAAATTTATACGAGAAATTTTATCAAGATTTCGACAGTCATAAATTTATAGAAAAATTAATGATTATTTTTAATTGTGAAGCATGTAACTATATATTAGATAATGATATCAATCCATTATTACGAATTCACGAAAAAAATTTAGAAAAAGAAAATATAAAAAATATAGATAATGAACTAGCTAGTTTTTTACAAATTATTACAAACAGAGCTGCGGAATATACTATAAGTGATAATAAAAATTTACATTTTGCATTAGATTTGACGAACTATTGCCATTTTACGTCACCTATAAGACGATATGCAGACATATATAATCATTATTTAGTCCATAAAATAATAGATAAAAAATTAATTGATTTTAACCTTGGCATTAATGTAGAAAAAATTAATGATATTAATAAGAGAGCCAAGAAAGCAGAAAGATGCTTTTCTAATATTAAATTAGCTGAAATTATAAATAATCAAAATAAAAATAATTTTATAGGATATATATACAATTATAACAATATTTCAAAAAAAATTAGTGTATATTTACCTAGTTATAAGCTAAGCTTAGATAAAAAAATTATTGAAAAAAAATTAATAGATAGATATCAAATAACACAAAAAGAAAATTATTTAGAAGTTTTAGAAAAAAATACAGAAAAATTAGTTAAATATCCGCTGTATGAATTACTAAATTTAAAGATTTATAAAATTGTTAATAATAGATTGCCCTACGATAAAATAATATTAGAAATTATAGTTTAATTTTTGTTATTTCTCGTTTTAGTTTTCTTAATTTTTTTTCATTAATATTATCCTTTATTTTGTCTAATTCTTGGTATAATTTTCACCATTATTTAGTATCTCAATCAAATCATCTATTTTTGGGTTTTTTCTTTACAAGAGCAAAGTAATAAACTAGCTACAATAATTTCTTCTTTAGACCTATTATCTAATCTAAGTATTTTTTTTTTCATTTATAAAAAAAATAAAAAAAATAGTTTTTAGAAATCAAATTTATTATATTTAGATTTAATTATTATTTAATGAAATGCTATATCACAACCAAGTCTAATGATATTACTATACGATGTTGGCCCTACCCATTGAGGTAGATATTTTTTATCTTCAGTATTAATATGAGGAAGCAAGGTATCTATCAATTTTGTACGAGTATTAGATCTTGAGAAAATAGCAATCCAGCAGCATTCATTAATAATTTTTTGGGGAATATTAATTTTTCTCCCAAAGCGTTCTTCACTATGATTCAATATCAAATCAAATAATTTATAACCGCTTGTTCTAGTTACCATATGCTTTAAACCATAAAATTTATTAAAACTAATGTCTCCTCCCATTAATATGTAATCAATAATTGTATTACTATTACGATAACATAGCGCTATTTCCAATCGACAATTAGTCTCGTGTTTCCATTCTTTAGATTCTTTTGAATACATAGTTTCCCTATCTGGTAAATCATAATAATCAAAAATCTGTCGACAAATAGGGCATTGTTTATTGTAAGCATCAATATTTTCCGCACAATTCAGACAAACTATATCTTTAGTTTTCTTACAATCACAGCCATACAAACAATGTGTTGCTTCCTCATGTAGACATACACAACAAACATTTTTATCAGAATTATCTGAATTATTTAGAGATTGTAAATGGTTCACTGCCAATTCAATACTTACTTCTTCCAAATCTCTTTGAGGATTCTGGGAATCGGATAACAAAGCAGCTGTTTCTGTTGAAAAGCTCATTTATATCAAATTGATGGGTGTCAAATATTCATCAAATTTTTTATCTAACACCAGAATCAGACATCGATGACTTCTGCTATAAGCTATTTTACCCAGATTCTCAGAATAATAAAAAAATATTAATAGTATGATAAATGGCATCTTTAAATATAGTTTTTTTCATAAACCAAGTAAAATATTTACATAAATATATAAAATATTTGGGGTAAAGATAGTTATAATTGTGGAGATATTTCATGTAAATTTTTCAGAAATAAAAAAAAAATAATAGAAAATGTTTTTTTTTTATATCTCATTGGCCACTTCAAATAATTCTTTTTCACTATAAATTTCATTTGTCTCTATAACAGGTGGATTAATTTCTGTAATTCTTTTAAAAGGATGATTCATAAATAAATCGTGTTCTAATAATTTTTTAGGTAAACATTTTCTACCATAACATATTTTTATTTTATATGTCATTATATTGCTTCCATGTTGACAATGATTTCGACTTACTTGATCAAAATATGGATCATAAACACCATCAAAATCAACAGTATGTGTTAGAGATGCTTCATCTGTAAAGTGAAAAACTTTTATTCCATCATTTACTATATGTAATATCATCGATTTTAATTCATTTACATCTACATATACAAGAAAGCCATCATCATTTGATATTATACCCGCATACAGTATATTACCAATATGAGTAAATGGTACGGAAGGAGTGGAAGGATGCCAAAATCTATTATATCTATATCTTTTCTCATTATCACCTCTTTCATTTTCTTCAAATTTACCTTCTTCTATTTCTTGTAAAATTCCGGTACATTCAAATAACCACAGGTTATAATCTTTTGTCATATCTAAAATTTTACTTATACTATAACAAATAGGTTCTCCTCCTATAATAATTACAAACTGTTCGTCCACATCTGTCCAAGAATCTATATACCGATGTCTAGGATTTATACTATCTTTTTGTAATTCTTCTTCTAATACATCTAATTGACTTTTTAATTGTTTTCTTTTATTTTCTAATTCATTAAATTTGGAAGTGTCCTTGTCAATCATTGCTTTCCTTCTTTCATTATTTAAATTTCTAAGTATTTTATCCAAGTCAATTATTTCTTGTGATTTTTGTAATTCGATGTTTTCTTCTATTTCTAATAAATCAAGACAAGTATTATAAATTGATTCATCAATATTTAAAATATTTAGTGATTCTATAACTTCCTGTTTTTGCCAAAAATTGTAAAGATGAGGATCATTTTTATAGATATTGTTTAATGGATGATCTAAAAATATATTTATTTTTTTTAAATAACTATTATACTCTTTATATTTATTATCATTTACAAAACTGAATGCCTCTAAAAGTAATTCGATATCAGGTTCATAATCTCCGTCATCATTATAAAATAGCCTTAAAACACTTTCTTTATAATTCCAATTTATATTTGTATGTTTTGCTATTTCTTTCATATATAAAGAAGGTAGTATTCTTGGTATAATTTCATGATTTTCAATGATTTTACGATTATTTATTCTTTTCTTTATTTGTATATTGATTTTTGAAAAACTATGTTTTTCTAATAAATTTCCATATTCTGATAAACCTTCAAAACAACTTATTTCATTGGGGATAAACTCTTTATAATCATTCCAATATGGATTACTTGAATTAAAATGCAGTAATATAAACCAATATTTTTGTATAGGTGTAAGTACATTACTATAATAAAAATAACTATCATCTGATATATAATTTTCATCATATAATTTAGCTATTATATCTATCTCATTTGTCTTTTTACTAATTTCAACAAGATTACTTATAGTTCGATTTTCAAGTGGATGTTGTACCATCCACAACCAATTTATTAAATTAGTTTTCATTTTAATTTTGTTTCTCTCTATCCGTACCTCCCCGGATAGATTATCATCATTTATTACTATTTCAGCTCCTGTTGGAGATAATTTAAATTTCCATCTACCCCTTGTACATATTAAAGCTTTATATACTTGTGTAACAAACCATGATTCATACGATTCTACTTTGGGATATCTATATCCTTTCGATTTATTTAGATTTTCAATTTCATGTGTATCGATATCATAAGATTCTTGATTGGGATTGATTGTAATATTAAAACCTTTTTTACTATATTTTCTTATTCGATCTATCAAAAATTTGTTAAATTTTGTAAGCAAAGAATCAGTATATTCTTTTCTTAAAAATCCTTTTTTGTTTAAAACACCATTTATATCTGTAGCATCTACTGTTTTTCCATCAAACCATATTTCGCAAAAAGTTAAATCAAAATTTTGTACTATTTCTTTAGGATCAATAAAATCTGGAATAATCATTAAATCGCAAGTAATTTTTATTAATGGAGAAATATCATTTTCATAAACAATAGAATCTTCATTATTTTTATCTACCCATGAAACTTTATAAATGTCATCACCTATTTTTTTTTTTATAACAGCTTTTCTAGGAATAGTTAGGCGGCTTGGTTTATAATCTCTTCCTAATTTTATTCTACTATTTGTCATCCAAAATCCAATTACAAGAACTGTATCTCCTTCATTCCATTCTTTACTTGAATTTTTTTTTTCATAGTTATAGTTATTTTTGGTTAAAAAAGTGCGTGACATAATATTATTTTTTCTAAAAAAAGATTGATCATATGGTGGAGCCATGTTCCAAAAATTCATTTCAAAACCTACTGAATTTAAATATAACAACATACTTACTGCATGCTTGTTTTGAACATAAATATCTAAATCACCTAAATCTTCTAATTCATTATTTGAATAAGATCTAACTAAAAATCCACCAGCTAATAGTGTATTCGTAGAATTTAATAGCTTTTTAAATACTTCTACATTTTCTTCATTATCAAAACATTCTAATAAATTTTTTTCTAATTTAAGTCGTCCTATATTTAATTTGTTTTCAGTCTCTTCTTCATCTGATACTGTACTACCACCGTATAAAGTATTATTATAAGAATTTAAAATTTCTATACCACGTTTACTTCTAGAATTTACTATTGTATCATTCTCTCTATCATATATTATTTCATAGTCATACATGTTATATATATATTTAAATAAAAAAATATTTAAAAGTACTAAAATATACAAATATAATGTTTAAATTAATAAATATATTATCAAATAAAGATACTCAAAATTTAAAAAAATGGTTAATACGGTATAAATTTCATCATAATATTTACATAACAATTCCGAAAGATCCTTGCCCTACACCCATATCCGATTCCTGGCTATCATTATCTATACCAAATTTTAATGAAATTTGGTCTCCTAATTCAATAAATTCAAGTTGTGTATCTTCTGCTGAAATAAATCAATCTATGGGAACTCCATATGAGACATTACCATCTGATTAAAAATTATTTATATTACTCTTTTATAAAGTCATTAATATTAATTTTAATAGGAAATAAAAAATTTTTAAATGACTTGTCTGATTTATGAAAAATATTCATATGATTAGATTTTAATGGAGATTCTAATTTAGAATTTTCATTTAAATCATATGAATCTATTAATTTAGATTCATCCTCGATTAAAAATTCATAATCTATTAAAAATAACTTTTTATTTTCATAAAAACAATTTCCTATATGTAAATCTCTGTGTGCTAAAGATTTACTATTTAAAAATTTAACTAAATCTATTAATTGATTTTTGATATTTTTTTTATCATCTAGTGATATATTTTTTAATGTTATTAAATGTCCCTTCAATTCTGGTACTACATAACCGTCTGACATAAATTTTATATCAGGCATAAATGGAGCGTCTTGAAGTTTCATAATATTTTTTTTTAAATTAAAAAAAAAATAGCTATTTTTATAGGTATAATAATATTTATTATCAGAATATAGAATTTCTCTAGAATATATAGTATTTTCTCTTTTCTTCATTATTATAATAGTATAGATATTTATTTATAAATAAATTTTGAAAACTATAATAGTTTATCATTTATTAGATCTACATTTTAATTGTAGATAGGTTTGGCTTGACAGCATTGTTCTATTAATTTACTGATAGGATTACATTTATTTATAAAATAAGAAGATGTTATAATTTTTAATTTTTTTAATTGATATGTTTTCCATATATTATCTCTAAGAGTAATTAGGATAAAAAGATCTTTAATAGCATCCCAGTCTATACAATAACCTTCTTTGCAAATAATAGTAAAAGATTCTTCCAGATAATTAAATTTTACATTAACAATTTTTCCAATTATATTTTCTGATATTTTTATATATCTACAATTATTAATAATATTATTTTTTAATATTTGTAAATCATTATATGATTCAACATTGCTATATAATGTTTTATTATCTAATATATCAAATAATTTTTTCATTTTTGAATTAGTTAATGAAAATATTACTGCATTAGGATAATCTAGAAATTTATATATTATTTCTAAAATTACTTCAGGAATATTGTTTAATATCATTATCACATTTAAAAATTATAATAACATCATAAATCAAATTTGTTTGATCCAATTTAATATTATATATATATTATTTATGAATTACCATTCAAAACTTAGGGAAGAAATAAGAAAAATTCAAAATTTAGATACTAATCAGGAAGATAAAAATAGAAAAATATTTGAATTAATGAATAATTCTATTAAAAATGAGAAAAAAGAAGAGGAAAAAATATTAGTATGTAATCATTATGAAAGAGAATGTATTATAGTTGCTCCATGTTGTGAAAAATATTTTCCTTGTAGATTATGTCACGACGAAAATTCTGATCATAAAATTAATAGATTTGATATAAAAGAAATTATATGTAAAAAATGTAATAAAAGGCAGAAAGTCTCAAATAAATGCATGAATTGTGATATAATATTTGCAAAATATTATTGTAAAATATGTAATTTATGGTTAAATGATAAGAATAATCCTACATTTCACTGTAATGATTGCGGTATATGTAGAAAAGGAAAAAAGGAAGATTTTTTTCATTGTAAAAAATGTAATATATGTTTGTCAATAAAATTAAAAGAAGAACATATATGTGTTAATAATACTGGTAATTCTAACTGCCCTTGTTGTCACAATTATTTATTTAATTCAATTAAAGATATATCTGTCTTAAAATGTGGACATATTATACATAAAGAATGTCTTTCAGAATACCTAAAATATAATTTTCAGTGCCCTATATGTAAAAAAGGTATTGTAGATCTTACAGAACATTGGAAACAAATTGATAATTATATGAAAAATCAACAATTACCCGTAGAATATAAAGATAAGGTTTCTAAGATTATATGCAATGATTGTAATATAAAATCTGAAGTACCTTACCATTTTTTTTATCATAAATGTATAAAATGTAATGGATATAATACTTCTGTTTTATAATGCTCTATTTATTAATATGATACTCTTTAAAATTTAATAACTTCTCTCTTATTTCTGTCTCATATCGTTTATCTAATTCTTTACTACCTTTATCGTATATTTTCATAAAATTTTCAAACTTTTTTTTTCCTTTTTGGTCCAAAGTTCTAGCTTCTTTTTGCAGTTCGAAGTTAGTATCTAACATGTTATAACTTTTTTCAACCATATCGTTTATTACCTGTTTCTTTTCCCTTTTAACCCACATTTCTTTTTCAGCATTATATATTAATGCTTTAGAAGTTTTATCATCTTGTATTTTAGCATTCCAATTTTGAGGCTTTTTAGGATTAAAATGAATATATTCTACAAGATTAGGTATTGCCGAAAATGGTCCGTTAAACCAATTTCTAAAATGTCTATCTGTTATATAGCTTAAATCTTCCTTGCCAAAACCATTTATATGAATATTTATTTGCTTATTATCTATATTATTAGTTATGCTATTATCAATATTGTTAGTAGTATTGCCTGCTTTTTTCATTAATATTTCTATATAATTCATTAAATATTCTTTATGATTTTCCATTTCTTCTTTTGTATGAGTTTTTAATAGCTCCATTTCCTGTTTGACTAAAGCCATTTCAGCTTCTTTTTGCTCTTTAACTAAAGCCATTTCAGCTTCAAATTCAGCTTCTTTTTGAGCCATTTCAGCTTCTTTTTGAGCCATTTCAGCTTCTTTTTGAGCCATTTCAGCTTCTAATATAGCAATTTTATCATTTTTAACTTTTTCTTTACAATTTTTCATATGTTTGCACATATTACTATTAGTCGAATATGATTTTTTGCAATAACTGCATTTATATTTTGATTCAGAATTAATTTCTGATTGATTTGAATTAGATTCAGAGGATTTTTTTGGATTTGAATAAGATTCAAATTGATTCAAAATTTCTGATTTAGCTTCTAAACGAAGTTTTAAGGTTTCAATGTTAATGTCTTCTAAAATAACCTTACATAACTTCTTCCTATTAAAATGCTTTCTTAAATCATTTTTTTGAACACACTTATAGCCACATCTTTCACATTTATAATTCATTTTATAATATCAATATATTATATATTTAAGTAATTTATAAAAAATCTTAAAATACTCTTAAATAAGAAAATAATAAGAAAATAATAAAAAAATCCAAAAAATTCTTAAATTTAGGAGAAAAAAAAAACCCCAGAGAGAGAAATTTTATTTTGGAAAATTTGAAAATGAAAACCAAAATGAAGGTGAACTTTTTTTGCTTTTTTTTGAGGTCCTAAAGTCAGTCTTAAGCGTTTTTTAATACCTTAAAATTATAAATTTAACTATAATATATATATATCTTTACATAAAGTTCCTTAATTTTATTTATAATAAGTTTCAAGTTAACAAATATACTAATATTGATACCATATATTTATATTATTGTTAATAAGTAACAAATTTAAATTAGATAAACTTCAATAAAATATAAAATAATATATATATAATCTAAATTATACAAAAAATTTTTTAATATTTTTTAACTTAATATAGCATATTCTCTGCACTAATTTTTAGATGACTTATTAAAGTGTTCATTATATATTTGTATGAAGATATTCTAATAGAAATATTCTTTATTTATTTTATTCCAATTTTTATTTATTTTTTTTTTATCAACTGTTTTTCATTATATTATCTTTGCAGAATTTTTCAGATAATTTTTCCAATATCATATTTTTCTAGTAGTTCATTATAATCTATATTATTATTCATTACAATAATATAATTTATCAAAATTCTATATATGTCATTTGATTTATATATCTATTTATTATATTTTTTATCTCTATAATTTTATAGTAATCATATAGATTATTATATTTTTCAATCAATAAATTATATTTATTCATAATATAGATATAACAATTATTTTTATGGTTGTTACAATCCTTTAATTTTATTATGTTTTACTTTCATAGAAGATTGCTTATTTGAGATCAAGTAATTTTTTTTTTTTTTTTTTTTAAAAAAAAAAAAAGAAATTTTCTTTTTTTTTTTTTTTTTATTTTTTTTTTTTATTTTTTTTTTTTTTTTT
>Ga0206130_10001264_pt1:2500-37677 | contig 37677 bp, 37 predicted proteins | sample Helgoland_Spring_9_FD_148637 | JGI IMG/M metagenome (GOLD analysis project Ga0206130, IMG submission 148637) | Pelagic subsurface seawater microbial communities from Kabeltonne, Helgoland, North Sea - Helgoland_Spring_Bloom_20160512_1 | ecosystem: Environmental > Aquatic > Marine >...
GTCGTCATCCGGTATTAGCAGTCATTTCTAACTGTTATTCCGAACCAAGGGGCAGATTCCCACGCGTTACGCACCCGTGCGCCACTAAGGCCGAAGCCTTCGTTCGACTTGCATGTGTTAGGCATGCCGCCAGCGTTCATTCTGAGCCATGATCAAACTCTCAAGTTTATGTCCGATACCATCGCAGTGGAATTCCACGATCATACCGCTCATCTCAAGGAGCCGTTCCTGCACATCACATATTTTGTGGATATGTAACGAGACATATGAGGGTCCAGGCACCAGAACCGAAGCCCCAATACCAAGACACTTTGAAACGGCTTATTGCTACCGAGCACCCAACGCCTTGAAAACGCTGGACCCGGGCGCCGCCGCCCACATGTCCCTTCATCTAAATAACAATGTCAAAGAGCGCAAAATACCGACGCTCTGGATACCCCCCTTCCGAAGGAAACCCCAAGCGCCTGGCTATCTGCTGACCACTCCAGAAACCCTCAAGGCCTCCGCTGCGGTGAAACCCCTCTACCCCCACCCCGCCTTTTCCGTCAACGGCTTTTTTGCAGTTTTCTTTCAAAGGGCGAAAAAACCACGGAATTCCGCGGGTTCACGCGTTATGAACGGGTCTCCCCTTATCAGAGCAAGCGATGCCGAATCACGTCGACCCGCCGAATCCGTCCGTTCCGACGACCGAATCCGAGGGGGATTCGTTCGGAGACCGGGTGCGCCGGGCCGTCATCTGGCGATCGGGCAGCCAGATCGTCGCCCAGATCGTCCAATGGGCGGCGACGTTCATGGTCATCCGGATCCTGGATCCGCGCGATTACGGGCTGTTCGCGATGACCGGCGTCATGCTGGTCTTTCTCAACATGCTCAACGGCTATGGGCTGGCGAGCGGACTCGTCCAGCAGCCGCACGTCACCCGCCACCAGATCCGGCAGCTGTTCGGGATGCTGATCGTCCTCAACGTCGGGCTGGGGGCGGCCCAGTTCCTGCTCGCCCCGCTGGCCGCAGCCTATTACCGACAGGACATCGTCACGCATCTGCTGCGCGTTCAGGCGCTATTGTACCTGTCGACCCCCTTCATCGCGCTACCCTATGCCCTGCTCAGCCGGGCGATGGATTTCCGGCATCAGGCGCGCGCCAACATCGTTGCCTCGCTCGCCAGCGCGACCGCGGCGCTGGCGGGTGCGCTGCTGGGCTGGGGCGTGTGGACCCTGGTCGTCGCCCCCATCGTGCTGTTCACGGTGCGCGGCGCGATGATGACCTGGTCGGCACGATCGGTGGTATGGCCGAGTTTCGATTTCCGCGGCGCGCAGGGCATCGCGCGCTATGGCGGGATCGTCGCGGCGGGGCAGCTGTTCTGGTTTCTCCAGTCGCAGGCCGATGTCTTCATCGCGGGGCGCTATTTCAGCCCGCATTGGCTCGGCATCTATACGACCAGCCTGTTCCTGACGCAGATCTTCGTCACGAAATTCGTGCCCCCGCTGAATGAGGTCGCGTTCAGCGCCTATGCCCGGTTGCAGGATGATCGGTTCGCACTCGCTCACGCCTTCACCCGGTCGGTGCGGGTCATCATGCTCGCCGCCCTGCCCTTTTACATGGGGCTGGCCGCGACCGCGGAGCCGCTGGTGCTGACGGTGCTCGGCGACAAATGGGCGGAGATGGCGCCGATCGTCCGGCTGCTGGCGCTGGCCATGCCGTTCATGACGCTGCAGGTGTTGTTCAGCCCGGCGTGCGACGCCTGTGGCCGCCCCGGCATCGGGGTGCGCAACGGCGCGACCGGCGCGGCGATCCTGGCGCTGGCGTTTCTGGTGGGGGTGCGGTGGGGGCCGATCGGGCTCGCGGGGAGCTGGCTCGCGATGTACCCCGTCTATCTGGCGATCAGCTGCTGGCGGTCGCTGCCGGTCATCGGGGTGCGACTGCGCGATCTGTCCGCGGCGATCGCGCCCGCCGCGCTGGCCGCGATCGCGATGGGGCTGATCGTCCGACTGGTCGATATGCTGCTCCCCCCGACGGAGGTGCATGCGCGACTGGCGATCCTCGTCACCGTCGGTGGCGGCGTCTATGGCGCATGGCTGTTGCTGTTCGCCCGCAATACGCTGCGCGAGATGATCGCGATGGTGCGCAAACAGCCGCTGCCCGTGTCATGACGCGGGGCGAGACATACGTCGTGAAGGGCGCTCAGGCCGACCGGATGTAATCGCGCATCGCCGCCGCATCCGCCTCGATCCGGTCGATGCGATATTTCACCAGATCGCCGATCGACACGAAGCCGACGACGCGCCCGCCATCGATCACGGGCAGATGCCGGATGCGCCGCCGCGTCATCAGCGACAGCGCGCCGATCACCGGAGAATCGGGCGCCACGCTTTCGACCGGCGCGGTCATCACCTGGCCGACCGGCCGATCGAGCGCCGCGGCACCATCGGCGCGCAGGCAGTGGATCACATCGCGTTCGGAAAAGATTCCGACGACGGCCTCGCCGTCCATCACCGGCACCGCGCCGATCCGTCGCTCCGCGAGCAGCGCGACGGCGGCGGCCACCGTCGTCTCGGGGGTGACCGACACCGTGTCGGTGCCCTTGCCGTGCAGGATCGATGCGATCGTCATGACGTCCTCTCCTCATCGTTGGTCGACGGAGAAGAGCACGGGTGCGCCCCGATAGCAAAGGCCCGCCCCCGCATCGCCGACGCGTTCGCCCCTGCCGAAACGACGAAAAGGCCGACCTTCCGTCAGGAAGGCCGACCTTTCACCGCGTCATCGGGCGTGACGCCGACCGTTTATTCGGCGGCGGTCGGCGCATCCGGTACCGCGCGCGCGATGCGGCGACGCCGGGGCTTGGGCTCGTTATCCGACTCGTCGCCCGACGACGCCGACAGGCCGAGCGAGGGGGGCAGCCGATCCGCGGTGATCGCGGCGGGCGCCTCGTCGACGGGCTGTTCCTTGCGCGGGCGACCGCGACGCCGCGGCGCGGGCGCCTCGTCCCCATCCAGCGACGCACTATCGATCGGCGCCGCCTGCGGCTGGACACGCTCGGGCTGCGGGCGATCGGATTGGGGGACAGATGCGACGCGATCGGCCTGTTGCGGACGATCGTCACGATCGGCGCGCTCCCGGCGCGGGCGCTGGGCACGGTCATCGCCATCGCTGCGCGCCAGACGCGGCGACCGCTGGTCATCCTGCGTCGTATCGCGGTGCGCGGTGTCGTCCCGATTGCCCTCGGCGCGGTTCCCGTCGGCACGGTTCCCGTCGGCACGATTGGCCTCGGGCCGGTCGCGCCGCTGACCGCGCATCGGGCGATCATTGTCCGAACGATTGCCGTCGCGCTGCGTCTCGCGCCCACCGTCGCGTCCACCGTCGCGATTCCCGTCACGCCCGCCATCGCGGTGATCGTCGCGCGCACCATTTTGCTCGCCCGACCGGATCGGTTCGCCTTCGTTGTTATCGTCGTCGTCATCGCCGTCGATGTCGAACGGTTGCTGGCGCCGCGGCTGGTTGGTGTCTTCGAACCGGCTGCGCGAATCCGCCAGCACGCGGAAATAATGATCCGCATATTGCAGATAATATTCGATGTTGACGCGATCGCCGCTCATCTGCGCGTCGCGCGCCAGGTTCTTGTATTTCTCATACAGCTGGTTCGCATTGCCGCGCGCCCGGCTGTCGATCCGGTTGCCGCTGTCGGCGCGACCCTGTCCGCCACCGCCCCCGCCGCCCTGGCGCGGGTTGCTGTTGCCACCACCACGGCCGCGACGGCGCCCGTTTTGCTGCCGATTGTTGATCAAGCCATTGTCCTTGCCATCAAAACCAAAACTGGCCTTGCTCCCGGTTGTACGGTGCACGCCCCACGGGGCATCGTCGCTATGCCCAAGGCACTGCGATCGAGCCTGCCACGGCCGCCGGACTGCAGCGGCATCATGACTGGGGGGTGCGGGTCAACGCCCATCTCAACCAAATTGTTGAAGTTGCGTGCCCCGGCCTTGTCTTTAGCGGGCAAGGCGCCATTCCTACAAGCGAAATATTGGTTCGCCTCGCGCGCGTGTCAAGCCGTGACGACGAGGCACCGGTCGCGCCCGCCCAGATCGCGGTGCAGCGCCGCCGTCAGCCCTGCGCCCTCGATCATCGCGGTGACCGCCGCCGCCTGGCGATGACCGATCTCGATCACCGCCGCGCCGCCCGGCGCGATCAGCCGCGGCAGGCCGGGCACGATCCGACGATAATCGTCCAGCCCGTCCGCGCCCGCAAACAGCGCGCCCGCAGGTTCGTGGCGCGCCACCTCGTCGGGTAACGCCTCGTCGGTCGCGATATAGGGAGGATTGGCCAGCACCAGGTCGAACCGCGCCGCGATCCCCGTCGCCCAGTCGCCCGCGACGAACACCGCCCGATCCGCCATCCCCAATGCTGCGGCATTCGCGCGCGCATAGGCCAGCGCCTCGCCCGACCGGTCGACCCCGATACCGCTCGCCCCCGGCCATTCGGCAAGCGCGGCAAGCAACAGCGTCCCCGGCCCCGTCCCCAGATCGAGGATCCGCGCAGGCGACCGGCCCGCGAAATGGTCGGTCGCCGCGACGATCAGCGTCTCGCTGTCCGCCCGCGGCACCAGCGCCCCCGGCCCCACCGCCAGATCGATCGTCCAGAACCCGCGCGTGCCCGTGATATAGGCGATCGGCTCCTGCGCCGCGCGGCGATCGACCAGCGCGGCGAAACCCGGCGGCACCGGGCGATCGGGGTCGAGCAACAGCGCGTTGCGATCGATCCCCAGCGCCTGCGCCATCAACAATTCGGCATCGAGCCGCGCGGTGGGCGAGAAATCGAACCGTGCCGCCGCCGCCGCGATCGCGGCGCGCGCGTCACCCGGCGCGCCGGTCACGTGTCGAGCGACGCCAGCCGCTCCGCCTCATCCTCGCTGATCAGCGCGCCGACGAGATCGCCCATGTCGCCCGCCAATATCTCGGGCAGCCGGTGCAGCGTCAGGTTGATCCGGTGATCGGTCACGCGCCCCTGCGGAAAATTATAGGTGCGGATGCGTTCGGACCGGTCCCCCGATCCGACCATCGATTTGCGCGCGCCCGCGCGTTCGGTGTGGAGCCGGTCGCGCTCGGCCTCGTACAGGCGCGTCCGCAGCACGCGCAGCGCCTTGGCCTTGTTCTTGTGCTGCGATTTCTCGTCCTGCTGGATCACGGTCAGCCCGGTCGGGATATGGACGATCCGCACCGCCGAATCGGTGGTGTTGACCGACTGGCCACCGGGGCCGGACGAGCGATAGATGTCGATCCGCAGGTCCTTGTCGTCGATCTTGACGTCGACCTCCTCCGCCTCGGGCAGCACCGCGACCGTCGCGGCGGAGGTGTGGATGCGCCCCCCCGCCTCGGTCGCGGGCACGCGCTGGACGCGGTGGACGCCGCTTTCGAACTTCAGCTTGGCGAAGACGCCCGATCCGGTAACGCTGGCGACGACTTCCTTATACCCGCCCGCATCGCTGTCCGACGCGCTGATCAGCTCGACGCGCCACCCCTGCCCCTCGGCATAGCGCTGGTACATGCGGAACAGGTCGCCCGCGAACAGCGCCGCCTCGTCGCCGCCGGTCCCGGCGCGCACTTCGAGCATCGCCGATCGTTCGTCCGCGGCATCGCGCGGCAACAGCGCCAGCGCCAACCTGCGATTGGCCGTCTCGAGCGCCGCCTTGTTCTCGCGCAGCTCCTCCTCCGCCATGCCGCGCAGTTCGTCATCGGCATCGCCGGTCATCACCTCGAGACTCGCCGCCTCCGCGCGCAGCCGACGCACCAGCCCCGCCGCCTCCGCGACGGGTTCCAGCTCGGCATATTCCTTCGACACCGCGACGAAGCGATCCGACGGCAACTCACCCGTCGCCATCAACGCCTGCAACTCGTCACGCCGCGCCTCGATCTGCGCGATCCGGTCGGGGGAAATGGTGGTCATTAGTCCTCGCCGAGCCCTAGTGCCTGAACCAACTCCAATCCGATCGAAGCCCCCTTATTTTTTTCCCAAGCCCCTTGCCGCAGCTCGCGCAAAACAGAAGCAAATACTGTCTGGGGAACTTCTAACTGGCCACCGTCACGTAGCAATTTCACCGAATAAGATTGCTTCTCGAGTTCCCGCTCCCCGACAATGATGGCCATGTAAGCATTTTGCGCATCAGCACGTTGCAGCCGCTGCTTCAACTTACCTCGATATGCCATGTCGGCAGTAACACCCGCCGATCGGAGACGAGAGATAAGGCGCGTCGTAATATTTATTGCAGAAGGATCGGCGGGCACCACAACTACGTCAACTTCAGTATCCTCCGGCTCCTCCACCAACATTGCCAACCGCTCGACCCCGGCGGCCCAACCGACCCCTGCGGTTGCCGGTCCACCCAGGCTCTCGATCAGCCCGTCATAGCGACCGCCCGCGAGCACGGTGCCCTGCGCCCCCAACCGATCGGTGACGAATTCGAACGCGGTGTGGCGGTAATAATCCAGCCCGCGCACCAGCCGCGCGTTGCGTTCCCACGCGACACCCGCCGCATCGAGCCCCGCGGTCACCGCGTCGAAAAACGCGCGCGCGTCGGGGGTCAGATACGCATCGATATCGGGCGCGGCATCCGCGATCGGGCGGTCGCGCGGGTCCTTCGAATCAAGGATTCGCATCGGATTCTTGTCGAGTCGGGTCAGGCTGTCATCCGACAGTTCTCCCCGATGCGCCTCGAAATGCGCGACCAGCGCCGCGCGCCACGCATCGCGCGTCTCGGCATCGCCCAGCGTGTTGAGCTGCAAGGTCACGCCATCGGCGATGCCCAGTTCGTGGAGCAGCTGATCCGCCATCACCAGCAATTCGACATCCGCGGCGGGTTCGGCAGCGCCGATCACCTCGGCGTCGATCTGGTGGAACTGGCGATACCGCCCCTTTTGCGGGCGTTCGTAGCGGAACACCGGGCCGCTGGTCGTCAGTTTCAGCGGCGCATATTGCTGCCACCCCTCGGTCAGATAGGCGCGCGCGATCCCCGCGGTGAATTCTGGCCGCAGCGTCAGTGAATCGCCGCCGCGATCGGGGAAACTGTACATCTCCTTCGACACGACATCGGTCGTCTCGCCGATGCTGCGCGCGAAGACCTCGGTCGATTCGAAGACCGGAATGTCGACCCGCTGAAAGCAGTACAGCTTGCGGACGCGTTCGAACGTGTCGAGCACGTGCGCGTGGCGGCGCTGGTCGTCGCCGAAGATATCCTGGGTGCCGCGGACGCGCCGCGGGGTTTCGATACGGGCCATAAGGGCCGGGTATCTAGGCGAGGCTGCGGCGAAGCGCTAGCACCTGCTGATGACGACCCCCGACCACCGCTGGCGCATCGGCAAGCGCATCGCCCCGCCGCGGTTCATCGCCTTCGTCGCGGCGTTCGCGCTGGGGCTGGTCCTGCTGGTTCCCGCGATGGGTGCCGGGCGCGGCACGATGGCGGCGTTCGATCTCGCCGCGGCGCTGTTTCTCCTGCTCATCATCCCGCTGTTCCGGCGCGGGGACGCCGCACAGATGCGCACCGCGACCCGCGCGAACGACGCCAATCGCGCGGTCCTGCTCGGCATCACCTTCGCCACGATGGTCGTGATCCTGGTCGCGGTCGCGAGCGAGCTGTCGGGCAAGGGCAACAAGCCCGCGATCATCCTGGTCATCGCGACTTTGGTGCTCGCCTGGCTGTTTTCGAACATGATCTGGGCGCTCCACTATGCGCATCTCTTCTATCAGGACGACAGCGCCGATGGCGGGGGCGATGCGGGGGGACTGGAATTTCCCGACTGCCAGGAACCCGATTACTGGGATTTCCTCTATTTCAGCTACACGCTGGGGATGACGTTCCAGACCAGCGACGTCCAGATCACCGCGCGCCGGGTGCGCAAGGTCGCGATCGGCCAGTGCCTCGCCGCGTTCGTCTTCAACCTGGGCGTGCTGGCGTTCACGATCAACGTGCTGGGCGGCGGCTAAGGGACTGGACGCCTGACCTTTCTGCCGCTTATGCAGGCGTTTTGATCCTGTTTCCCCAGGAAAGGCCTCCATGATCCGCACGTTCGTCGCCGCCACCCTGCTGGCGGCCACCGCCGCCGTCCCCATCACCGGTATCGCCACCGCCGCCGCGCAGGTGCCGCAGGGCAATTCGGCCCCCACCGCCGCGCTGCCGTTCGTCGATGACATTCCCGCGGCGCAGGACATCCCCTATCCCGGCACGATCAAGCTGGCGGTCGATGCGACCAATACCGCGCAGGGCATCTTTCGCGTCAAGGAAACCATCCCCGTCGCCAAGGCGGGGCCGATGGCGCTGCTCTTCCCCAAATGGCTGCCCGGCAAGCACGGCCCGCGCGGCGAGATCGAAAAGCTCGCCGGGCTGGTGATCCGCGCCAATGGCCGCGTGCTGCCGTGGCGGCGCGATCCGGTCGACGTCTTCGCTTTCCACATCGACGTGCCCACTAATGCGAAGACGCTCGATGTCGACTTCCAGTTCATCAGCGCGACGCAGGGCAATCAGGGCCGGATCGTGATGACCGACAAGATGGTCAGCCTGCAGCCCAATTCGGTCAGCCTCTATCCCGCGGGCTATTATACCCGGCAGATCCCGATCCAGATGACCGCGACCTTCCCCGCGGGCTGGACTGCGGCGGGCGCCGTCCCGGCAAAGGCCAGCGCGACGAGCGCGGGCGCGACCTATACCTATGACACGACCAATTACGAGGTGCTCGTCGATTCGCCGGTGCTCGCGGGCCGCTACGGTCGGGTCATCCCATTGTCCGACCGCGTCGATCTCGACGTCTTCGCCGATTCGCCCGGCGAACTCGCCGCGACGCCCGCACAGATCGACGCGCACAAGCGCCTGGTCGATCAGGCGGCCAAGACCTTCGGCGCGCAGCATTACGACCGCTACCATTTCCTGCTCTCGATCACCGACCAGCTCGGCGGGATCGGGCTCGAACATCACCGCAGTTCGGAAGACGGGGTGAAGCCGGGCTATTTCACCGACTGGAATGCAGGCCCGGGATCGCGCAACCTGCTGCCGCATGAATTCACCCATAGCTGGAACGGCAAGTTCCGCCGCGGGGCGGACCTGTGGACCCCCGATTTCCGCACGCCGATGCGCGATTCGCTCTTGTGGGTCTACGAAGGCCAGACGCAATTCTGGGGCTATGTCCTCCAGGCGCGGTCGGGGCTGGTCGACAAGCAATCGACGCTCGACATGTATGCCGCGATCCTCGGCGTCTACGACCTCGCGCCCGCGCGTCAGTGGCGCCCGCTGATCGACACCACCAACGATCCGATCATCTCCGCGCGCCAGCCCAAGGGCTGGACCAGCTGGCAGCGGAGCGAGGATTATTACAACGAAGGGCTGATGGTCTGGATGGAGGTCGATGCGATGCTCCGCCAGCGATCGGGGGGCACGAAATCGATCGACGATTTCGCCCGCGCCTTCTTCGGGGTGCGCGATGGCGACTGGGGTGAGCTGACCTATACGATCGACGATGTCGCGCGGACGCTCAACGCGATCATCCCCTATGACTGGGCGGGTTTCCTGACGAAACGGCTGACCGAAACCGGCCAGCCTGCCCCGACGGACGGTTTCGCGATGAACGGCTACAAGCTCGTCTACACCGCCGAACCCACCCCCTATTTCAAGGGGTTGGAAAAGACCCGCGGCACCGATGCGAGCTATTCGATCGGGCTGGTCGTGGCCAAGGACGGCGGCGTCTCGACGACGATCTGGAACAGCCCCGCGTTCAAGGCCGGGATCGATGTCGGCACCGATATCGTCGCGGTCGACGGCAATGCCTATTCGGGCGATGCGCTGAAATCCGCGATCATCGCGGCCAAGGGTACGAAGACTCCGATCCGGCTGACCGTGAAACAGGGAACGCAGGTGCGCGACGTGGCCATCGACTATCACGACGGCCCCCGCTATCCGCGGCTCGAGAAGACCGGCACCGGAGAGGGTGGCCTAGACAAATTGCTCGCCCCGCGCTGATGCGGGGCGGGTTCGCTGCTGAAGGAACGACATGCGTATCGACCTGATTCCCACGGGCAAGAATCCGCCCGAAGACCTCAACGTCATCATCGAAGTGCCGACCGGCGGCGAACCGGTCAAATATGAATTCGACAAGGCATCGGGGGCGCTCTTCGTCGATCGTATCCTCCACACGCCGATGCGCTATCCGGCGAATTACGGGTTCGTGCCGCACACGCTCAGCCCCGATGGCGACCCGCTCGACGCGCTCGTCATCGCGCGCTCGCCGTTCATCCCCGGCTGCGTCGTCCGCGCCCGCCCGATCGCGGTGCTGAACCTGGAGGATGAGGCCGGCGGCGACGAGAAGCTCGTCTGCGTCCCCGTCGATTCGACCTTCCCTTATTATTCGAACGTCGGCGAACGCGCCGACATGCCCGAAATCGTGTTCGAACAGATCGAGCATTTCTTCACCCATTATAAGGATCTGGAAAAGACCAAATGGGTGCGGATCGGTACCTGGGGCGATGCCGCCGAGGCACGCCGGATCACGCTCGAGGCGATCGAGCGCTACGAAGAAGCCAAAAAGGCCTGATCACGACGGGCGCGGGCGTTTCCGTTTGACGGGCGCCCGCGCTCCCGCCGCCAGTGCCGGCATCGCCCAGTCGCGCAACCTGTCGGCATCGTCGTAGCAATCGTCCGGCGCGCGACGATAGTTCATCGACCCGGTTCGCCCGTCACCCATCGAATAGGTGAAGCGCTTCGCGCGCGCGGCATCCCAGTCGGCGTCGCTTAACGCATCGGCCTTGAACCACAGCAGGTCGTCGGCGACGATCGCGAAGATCGTGCCATCGCAATAGAGCGTCGCGCCCCCCATCATCGCGCGGTGCGTGACCGTGCCGACGGGGGACATCGCCTCGGCCACCCATTCGATCAGCCCCGCATCGACCGCCATGTCAGTTTCCCCGTTCAGCCATTCTCGGCCAACCGGTCGAGCGCGTCGCCGGTCACGCGGTTGATCCGCCAATCCTCCATCGATACCGCGCCGAGCGACCGATAGAAATCGATCGCGGGCGTGTTCCACGTCAGCACCGACCATTCGAACCGCGCGCACCCGCGTTCCTTGGCGATCCGCGCCAGTCGCTTGAGCAACGCGGTTCCCGCCCCCGTCCCGCGCGCCTCGGGCGTCACGTACAGATCCTCCAGATACAGCCCGCGCCACCCGGTCCAGGTCGAGAAATTGTGGAAGAACAGTGCCATGCCGATCGGCTCGACACCGTCCGGACCATCGCGCTCCGCGATGAGCGCCTCGGCGGCGGGCGGCGTCGAAAACAGCGCCTCGTGCAGCAACGCCTCGGTCGCGACGACCTTGTCCGCCGCCCGCTCATACTCGGCGAGCTCGCGGATGAAGCGCAGGATCGTCGGCACATCGGCGGGGGCGGCGAAACGGATGTTCATAAGGCGGCCTCTGATTGGGGAACGGGCGTCGGTGCGCGCACCGCGACGAGGCATCCTGCCACGATCAGGGCCGCGCCCGCCACCGTGAAGATCGTCACCACCTCCCCGAACACGAGATAGCCGAGCACGCCCGCCCAGACGAACGCGCTATATTCGACCGTCGCGAGCAGCTGCGTCTCGGCGCGCGCATAGGCCCAGGCCATCAGCAGCGACGATATCGTGCCCAGCGCGCCGGCGAAGCCGACGACGGGCAGTTGCGGCCATGTCGGCCACCCTGAGAGCCATGGCGCGCCGAGCAGCAACAGCACGGCGATGACGAGGCTAGTGAATAACGTGACCTCCAGCGGATCGGCACCCTGCGCCTGGCGACGGAGCAGCACCAGATTGCCCGCATATAGGATCGAGGCGATGACGATCGCGATCGTGCCGAGCACGCTGTCGGTCGACGCATCGCGGCTGACCTCGCCCGCGGCGATGACGAGCACCCCGATCGCCGCGCCTCCTGCGCCCAGCATCGCGCGCGGCCTGATCCGCTCCCCCAGCGTCGCCGCCGCAAGGAAGATCGCGACGACGGGCGCCAGAAAGGTCAGCGCCACCCCCTTCGCCATCGGCACCCGCGCGAGGCCCCAGAAGAACAGCAGCACCGACGACCCCGCCACCATGCCGCGCACGATATGGAGTCGCAACGCCGCGCCACGCGGCCAACGCCGCCGCCGCGCCAGAAAGACCGATCCCGCGATCAGGACGCCCGCGATCGATCGCCACAGCACCGCGCTATAGGCGCCGCTCGCGATCGACAGCCCCTTCATGATGGCGTCCATCCCGGCATAGATCGCGATGCCGATCGCCCCCATCGCAACCGCCATGCAAGCGGACGCCCCCCGGACCGACGCCCCGCGGACCGAGGGTCGCGCAGCCGTCACCTTATGCCGCCGCAAGCACCTCTTCCGCGGCCTCGATCTCGGCGGCCTTCGCCTCGACCAGCTGGACGATGTGCTCGATCATATCGGCGTCCTGGACATGATGGTCGGTGACCCCCGACAGATAGACCATATGCTTGCCCGCGCCGCCGCCGGTGATCCCGATATCGGTTTCGCGCGCCTCGCCCGGGCCGTTGACGACACAACCGAGCACCGACAGGCTCATCGGGGTGCGGATATGCTGCAACCGCTCCTCAAGGGCCTGCACTGTGCGGATGACATCGAACCCCTGCCGCGCGCAGCTGGGGCAGCTGACGACGCGCACCCCGCGATTGCGGATGCCCAGCGCCTTCAGGATTTCAAAGCCGACGCGGACCTCGTCCTCGGGCTCCGCCGACAAGGACACGCGGATCGTGTCGCCGATGCCGTACCAGAGCAGGCTGCCGATCCCGATCGCGGACTTGACCGTCCCGCCGACGAACCCGCCCGCTTCGGTGATTCCCAGATGGAGCGGGCAATCGACCTGTTCGGCGAGCTGCTGATAGGCCGCGACCGCCAGGAACAGGTCGGACGCCTTCACCGCGACCTTATATTCGTGGAAATCATGGTCCTGCAGGATCTTGATATGATCGAGCGCGCTTTCGACGAGCGCATCGGGACAGGGTTCGCCATATTTTTCGAGCAGGTCCTTCTCCAGGCTGCCCCCGTTGACGCCGATCCGGATCGCGCACCCGTTCGCCTTGGCCGCCGCGATGACTTCCTTCACCCGCGCCTCCGACCCGATGTTGCCGGGATTGATCCGCAGGCACGCCGCCCCCGCGTCCGCCGCCTCCAGCGCGCGCTTATAATGGAAATGGATGTCGGCAACGATCGGCACCCGGCTGGCGCGGACGATCTGTTTCAGCGCCGCGGTGCTTTCGACATCGGGACAGCTGACGCGGATGATATCGACGCCCGCCTCTTCGCAGCGGCGGATCTGGTCGATCGTCGCCTTCGCGTCGCTGGTCGGGGTATTGGTCATCGTCTGCACGGTGACCGGTGCGTCGCCGCCGACGGGGACGTTGCCGACCATGATCTGGCGGCTTTGGCGGCGCACGATGTCGCGCCAGGGACGCAGGGACATAGGATTTCCTCAAGGACGCGGGGTTCGTCCCCCTATAGCGCGCCCGGCGCCCATGCGAAACGCCCCACGACAGGCCCCCTTCCCGAAACGGCCCGCCCGAAACCGCGTGGCGCGACCCCGCGCGATCGGGCAGAAGGCCCGTCGATCGATCAGGAGACGAACCGATGAGCTTTTCCCTTTACGACGCGACGATCCCCTCGAACCTCCAGATCCTGCGCGCGCTCGATGCGTTGCTCGACAAGGCGGAGGCATTTTGCACCGATGGCGGGCATCAACCCGATGCGATTCTCGGGGCGAAGCTTGCCGACGACATGCTCCCCTTCGGCTATCAGGTGAAATCCTGCGTCGCGCATTCGGTGGGCGCGATCGAGGCGACCCGCGCGGGCAGTTTCTCGCCCGACCGGACGCCGTGGCCCGACAGCTTCGCCGGGCTGCACGCCGCGGTGCGCGGCGCGATCGCGGCGCTCGAACAACTCGCCCCCGCCGATGTCGACGCGCTCGTCGACAGCGACACCGAATTCCGGTTCGGTGAGACCGCGATGCCCTTTACCGGCGCCAATTTCCTGCTCAGTTTCGCGCAGCCCAATTTCTATTTCCACGCCACCACCGCCTATGCAATCCTGCGCGCGCAAGGTGTTACGATCGGCAAGCGCGACTTCCTGGGGCTGCCCCGCATGAAGCGATAGGCGGGTCGGGGGCATCGGCACGCTGCGCCTTGCCCCCGTCCGGCGCACCGCCTAGGCCACCGCGATGACCCGGCATTACGGCATGGACTGGCTGCGGATCGGCGCGTTCGCGCTCCTGATCCTCTACCATATCGGCATGGTGTTCGTGCCGTGGAATTTCCACGTCAAGGCCGACCCGCTCGTCAAATGGGCGCTGTTGCCGATGCTGGTCGTCAACGCGTGGCGATTGTCGTTGCTGTTCGTCGTGTCGGGCTATGCCAGCCGGGCGTTGCTGCGGCGCGCGGGCGGGGTCGGCGGGTTCATGCGCAACCGGTCGTTCCGGTTGCTCGTGCCGCTCGCGTTCGGCATCGCGGTCGTCGTCCCGCCGCAGCTCTGGGTCGAACTGGTGACCAAGGCCGGCTATCGATCGAGCTACCCCTGGTTCTGGCTCCACGATTATTTCGCGTTCCAGACGATCGCGGGCGTCCCGATGCCGAACTGGAACCATCTGTGGTTCGTCGGCTACCTCTATCTCTACACCGCGATCCTGGCGGTCCTGATCATCGCGATCCGCCTGCCCCGGCTCCAGGGATTGTTCGACCGCATCTTCGGCGGGATCGGCGTCGTGCTGTTGCCGCTCGTCTATCTCGTCACGGTTCACGCCTGGTGGCTGCCGATGGTCGGGGAAACGCATCTGGTCGTGGGGGACTGGATCGCGCACCTGTCCTACCTGCCCGCGTTCCTGTTCGGCTTCGCGCTGGCGGGATCTGATCGGGCGATGCGCGCGATCGCGCGCTGGTGGCTGCTGGCGCTGGTGATCGCGGTGTTGGGTTATCTGTTCATCATGGGCGCGGAACTGCGCTGGTGGACGCAGGGGATGATGTCGCAACGGACCTATATCCGCCTGTACGGCAGCGCGCATGCGTTCGAACAATGGGGCGGGCTGGTCGCGTTGATCGGGGCGGCGGAACGCTGGCTCAACCGCGATCGACCGATCCGCCCGATGCTGACCGAGGCGGTATTTCCCTTCTACATCGCGCATCAGACAATCATCGTCGTGGTGATGTACTGGCTGTTACCCGCGGGGCTGCCCGGCTGGGCCGATTTCGCGATCCTGCTCGCCAGCACGATCGCGGGGTGCTGGCTCTTCTACGTCGTCGGGCGATCGATCGGCTGGGTGCGCCCGCTGATCGGGTTGCGCCGCCGGATCCGCCCGCTGGCCACCCCCATCATCTGATTACCCTCGTTTGACCCGATCGGAGATGTCATGACCGACCCCTGCTGGACCCTCGCCATCCATGGTGGTGCCGGACAGATGACGCGCGAGACCGTGTCGCCCGCGACCGACGCCGGGACGCGCGCCGGGCTTGCCGCCGCGCTCGACTCGGGCACCGCGGTCCTCGCCGACGGCGGCAGCGCGATCGACGCGGTCGCGGCGGCGGTGCGCGTGTTGGAGGATGATCCGCATTTCAACGCGGGCCGCGGCGCGGCGCTGACCTATGACGGCATCGCCGAACTCGACGCCGCGATCATGGACGGCGCGACCCGCGCGGCGGGCGCGGTCGCCGCGGTCCACGCCACGCGCAACCCGGTCGCGCTCGCCCGCGCGGTCATGACCGACAGCCCGCACGTCTTTCTGGCGGGCGCGGGGGCCGACCGGTTCGCGATCGAACAGGGGATCGAACAGGCCGATCCCGACTGGTTCGTCACCGACGCGCGCCGCGGCAACCTCGCCGATCTCAAGGCCGCCGGGGCCGATGCGTTCGACGTCGACATGAAATACGGCACCGTCGGCGCGGTCGCCTGCGACGCCCACGGCCATGTCGCCGCCGCGACCTCGACCGGCGGGGTGACGGGCAAACGCTGGGGCCGGATCGGCGATTCGCCCGTCATCGGCGCGGGCACCTATGCCGACGATCGTGGCGCCGCGGTGTCGTGTACGGGGGCGGGCGAATTCTTCCTGCGCGTCGGGGTCGCCGCGCAGATCGCTGCGCGCGTCCGGCTGCTCGGCGAATCGCCCGCCGCCGCCGCCGCCGCGGTGATGGCGGAGGTGTCCGATCTCGGCGGCACGGGCGGCGTGATCGTCACCGCCCCTGGCGGCCAGCCGATGTGGCACTTCACGACGCCGGGGATGAATCGCGCGATGGCGACATCCGCGGGGGATCGCCGCATCGCCATCTATGGCGACGAATGATCCGAACGGCTAAGGCGCCGCGAATGAAGCCGAATCCCCTCGCGGCGGTCGCCGCCCTCCTCGTCGCGCTGGTCGCGACCGCGCCTGCTCATGCCTATTGGGAATATGGTCACCAGACGGTCGCGCAGATCGCGTTGGCCAACGTCACCCCACAGACGCGCGCCGCGGTGCGGCGGCTGCTTGCCAAGACCGGCGAACTGGGGACGCCCGAATGCCCCGCGACGACGATCGAGGGGGCGAGCACCTGGGCCGACTGCGTCAAACCGCTCAAGGACGCATCCGGCAAATCGCGCTTCGGCTATGCCTATAACTGGCATTTTCAGGACGTGAACATCTGCAAGCCCTTCACGCTGGAAGCGGCGTGCAAGGATGGCAATTGCGTCTCCGCCCAGATCACCCGCGACGTCGCGATCCTCAAGGATCGGCGCGCCAGCGACAAGGATCGCGCGCAGGCGCTCGTCTTCCTGATCCACTTCGTCGGCGATCTGCACCAGCCGCTCCACGCGGGCGAAAAGGACGACAAGGGCGGTAACGACGTCGCCGCCAGCTATGGCATCTATTCGCCGAAACGCTTCAACCTCCATTCGATCTGGGATGGCACGCTGGCCGAACGCGCGATCACGACCGGCCCCAGCCTCGTCCGCCGCTACCCCGCCGCCACCCGCGCGCGGATCGCCGCGGGCGATGTCACCGACTGGAGCCGCGAATCCTGGCAGGTCTCGCACGACACCGTCTATGCCAGCGCGCTGGGCGGTGACCCGTGCGCGCCCTCGCCCGCGCGGGTAACGCTCGACGAGGCGACGATCGAGAAACTCGTCCCCGTCGCCCGGCTCGAGGTCGAACGCGGCGGCCTTCGCCTCGCCAAGCTGCTCGACCGCGCGCTGGGCTGACGCGTCAACACCTGACGAAGGCGGCGATCGTCGCGGGCACTGCGGGCGCGATCGGCAGCGACGAATCGCGATAGGTCGCCAGATTGGCGGCACGATCGTCGCTCGCGACCGTCTTGAGCACGTGATTGACCCCCGGCAGGATCGCTAGCGTCGCGCGCGGCGCCGCCTTGGCCAGCGCCTGCGCGTCGGCGACGGGCACCTGGATATCGCGGTCACCCTGGACGATCAGCATCGGCACCGTGACCCGTGCCGCCATCGCCGCCGGATCCTGCGCGAACAGGTCGATCATGAACCCCTGTACCGCGGCGGGAAAGATCATCGGCAACGGCGCGGGTAATGTCGCCGGATCAACCCGTTGGCCCGCGGCGAGCCTATCGATCGCGGCCAGCGCGGGGGCGAGGATCGGGGCATTCGCCGGATTGGCGCGAAACTGCGCCTTCATGATGGCCGCCAGCAGCGATCCCGGCGACGACACCAGGATGATGCCGCAAATCCCGCGCGCGTCCTGCGCCGCCTGGAGCACGACCAGCCCGCCCTCGCTATGCCCCAGCAACCACGCACAGCGATTGCCCGTCCGCTTCGCCGCCGCGATCGCCCAGCCGCGGACATCGGCGGCATAATCCGCGATCGTCACCGCATTGGGATCGGCCACCGCCGCCTTGCTGCCGAACATCCCGCGCTTGTCGATCCGCACGGTCGACACGTCGCGCGCGGCAAGTGCCTCGGCAAGCAGGCGATAGGAACCCGCGGTCACCCCCAGCGGATTGTCGCCGTTGCGGTCGGTCGGCCCCGATCCGGGCACGATCACGACGACCGGCGCGCCCTTACCCGCGGGGGTCAGCGTGCCTGCGAGCGGACCCGACGGGCCGGGAATCGTGATCTCGATCGGTGCGGGCGTCGCCGCCGCGATTCCGGCAGCGACCAGTGTAACGAGCGTCGTCATCATGGCCGTTTCTCCTGAAGTGGCGCCGTCAGTCGACGCCCGATCCGCTGTGCTGCGCGGCGATAATGAACAAGCCGATCGTGACGACGACGATCATCGCGATTTCGGTCGCGCGATGATGCGGGCGCAGCGCCGCATCGAGTGCGATCACGATCCCGACATAGGCGATCGTGATCAGCCAGCCGGGCCAGCCGGCGGGGGTGAAGCCCACCCCGAATTGCTTGCGTCGAAACCACGGCGTTTGGTCACGCATCGTCACTCTCCTTCGGCGGCCGCCCCCGTTTCGCGCGCTCGGGCGGATCGAGCTTTACCCCACGCCGCGCCAGCGCTTCGCGCAGCAGGCATTCGACCTCGGCATTCACGCTGCGCAGGTCGCCCGCCGCCGCGCGCTCGATCGCGGCGTAGAGCGCCGGATCGAGACGCAGCGGAAAGGCCTTGCGCGGCGGCGTCGGCATTATTGGTAGAGCGACCCGGCGTTGACGATCGGCTGGGTGTCGCGCTCGCCGCACAGCACCACCATCAGGTTCGACACCATCGCCGCGCGACGTTCGTCGTCCAGTTCGACGACGTTCTTTTCGCTAAGCTGCGCCAGCGCCATCTCGACCATGCCCACCGCGCCCTCGACCAAGGTACGCCGCGCCGCGACCACCGCCTCGGCCTGTTGCCGCCGCAGCATCGCGCCCGCGATCTCCTGCGCATAGGCCAGATGCGTGAAGCCGCATTCGTCGACGCTGATCCCCGCGACGTCGAGCCGCGCCATCAGTTCGGCGAGCAGTTCGTTGCCGACCTGATCGTGGTTGCCGCGCAGCGTCACCTCTTCATGCGTGAAATCGTCATAGGGATAGCGTGCACCGATCGTCCGCACCGCCGCCTCGATCTGGACGTTCACGAACGCCTTATAGTCATCGACGTCGAACAATGCCTGCGCGGTGTCGGTGACGCGCCAGACCACTTGCGCCGCCATCTCGATCGGGTTGCCGCGCAGGTCGTTGACCTTGATCCGGTCGGAAATGATGTTGTTCGCGCGCACCGATATTCGGCGACGGATCATCCATGGCAATACCCAGCGCAGCCCCGACACGCGGTCGGTCCCGCGATAACTGCCGAACAGCGTGATCGCGGCGGCCTGGTTCGGCTGGAGCATGTAGAAACCCGGCACGATGAACACCGCGCCGATCGCGCACAGGACCGGTATGATCGCCAGGATCGGCGGCCAGTGATCGGTCGCCAGCTGCGTTACCGCGGCGATCCCGCCGATGACGAGCACCGCCAGCGCCAGCAGCAGCGGATAGCCGCTGTACGTCGCGGCGCCGCGTTCGCGTGATAAGGTGAGACCGTTCCCCTGTTGCATCATGATACCCCCGTTAAAGTGATATCACAATTATATCGCTTTCAGCCCGCGCGCAAGCTCAATCGGTCGCGGCGTCCTGCGCCGACGCGACCGGGACCATTCGCCGTGGGCGCGGCGGGTTGCGCCCGGCGGGCCAGCCCTCGCGCTGCGCCCGGCGGTCGCCGTCGGTTTCCTCGGTCTGGTCGTGGAACAGGACGACGCTGGTCGGATAGGGCAGGTCGATGCCATGCTCCGCCGCCGCCTGCCACACCGCCAGCACGACCTTGGACCGGATATGGACGACGTTGGTCCGCGCCGAATCGGTCCACCATCGCGCGCGCAGCGTGATGAAATTATCGTCGAGCCCCCATGGCAGCACTTCGGGCGCCGGATCGGCGAGCACGCCGTCGACGGTGCGGATCGCGGCCAGAAACGTCTCCGCCGCGTGAGCGGGCTGGTCGCCATAGCCGATCCCGATGTCGAACTGGTCGCGCCGATGCGGAAACGCGGTGTTGACGACGACGGGGGAGGTATAGACGTCCGAATTGGGAATGATGACGCGCCGCCCGTCATAGGTCTTCAGCAACGTCGCGCGGCTTTCGATATGTTCGACCGTGCCCTCGAAATCCTTGACCACGATCTGGTCGCCGCGGCGATAGGGACGGTTGACGAGCAGCAGGATGCCCGCGAGCAGATTCTGCAGGATATCCTTGAACGCGAACCCGATCGCGACCGACCCGATCCCCAGCGCGGAGATGATGTCGCCGGGATTGACCGACGGAAACACGATCGCCGCGGCGAACAACACCGCCAGCATCATGACCGCGCCGAACAGCAACGATCCCAACACCCCGCCCAGATCGGGCCGGTGGCGCTTGTGGAGCAACGTCCGCAACCCCTTCGTCAGCAACTTTGCGACGAACCACACGATCACCAGGAAGACGATCGCCCCGATCATGTTGGGCAATTGCGCGAAGAACCCGTTCGCGGCGTCGTGAAGCTTGGTCACGATCACCGTATAGGGGTTGATCGGCGGGGGTGTTGTGGTGGCAGCGGCGCTCGACAGGGGAAGGATCATCGAAAAGGAACGCCGCCGAAACCATCGCGGTTCCGGCGGCGTCATCTCGTCGCGGCGATGATCGTGCGATTCGTCAGTTCATGACGACGGTCACCGCGCGGCGATTCTGCGCATAGGCGCCCTCGTCCGATCCCATCGCGACCGGGCGTTCCTTGCCATAGCTGATCGTGGTCAGGCGATCGGGCGAAATACCGCGCGCGGCCAGATAATTCTTCGCCGCGTTCGCCCGCCGGTCGCCCAGCGCCAGATTATATTCGCGGGTGCCGCGTTCGTCGCAATGCCCCTCGATCGTCGCGCGGACATTGGGGTTCTTCGCCAGCCACGCGGCCTGATTGTCGAGGATGGTGCGCGCCTGTGGATCGATGTCGTACATGTCGACCGCGAAGTTGACCGTGTTCGACGTGACCGATCGACGGAAATCCGCATCCGATCCGGGCACGATGCCATCGGCATATTGATTGCCCGTCGATGGCGCGGCCTGACCGGGCGTCGTGTCGGTCAGCGGTGCCGGTGGCAGCGTTTCGGGCCGTTTCTTCGAACAACCGGCAACCGCGATCAGCGCGGTGGCCGCGAGCAGCGTGGTGGATAATTTCATCAGTCAATCTCCCGTCGTAAGATGCGCCCCCGCATGACCCTTATGGCCGCAATGGCCCCCAGGCCGGATCGGACCCGTCGAGTGGTGTGGGTATCTTGCGCTCGACCTGCCCGGTCAGGTCGACCATCCACAGGTCGGCCTTGCCCGATCCGCCCTGGCCGGACCGGAAGAACGTGATGACGCGGCCATTGGGGGACCAGCTCGGCCCCTCGTCCTGCCACGCGTTGGTCAGCAATCGCTCGCCGCCGCCGGTCGGGCTCATCACCCCGATGCGGAACGCGCCGCCCAATTTGGTGAAGGCGATCAGGTCGCCGCGCGGGCTCCAGACGGGGGTGCCATAGCGCCCGCCGCCGAAGCTGATCCGTTGCTGGTTCGATCCGTCGGCGTTCATCACGTACAGCTGCTGCCCGCCCGACCGGTCGCTTTCGAACACGATCTTCGATCCGTCGGGCGAATAGCTGCCCCCGGTATCGATGCCGGGCGAATTAGTCAGCCGTTGCGGCGCGCCACCCGCGGCGGGCACCCGATAGACATCGGTATTGCCCCCCGTCGCCATCGAAAACAGGATATAGCGGCCATCGGGCGAGAAGCGCGGCGCGAACGTCAGCGCGACATTCTGCACCACCAGCCGCTGCCGTCCCGACCCGATGTCATAGACATAGATCGCGGGCCGATCGTTGACATAGCTCATGTAGACGATCGACTGTTGGTTGGGGGCGAAGCGCGGGGTCAGCACGATCGACTGGCCGTTGGTCAGGAACCGATGGTTGGCCCCGTCCTGGTCCATGATTGCCAGCCGCTTAATCCGTTTCCCCTTGGGGCCGGTTTCGCTGACATAGACGACGCGGCTGTCGAAATAGGGGCCTTCGCCGGTCAGCCGCGTATAGACCATGTCCGCGCATTTATGCCCGGCGCGCCGCCAGTCCGACGGCGGCACGACGAACCCCTGCCGGTCGAGTTCGATCTTCGAAAACACATCGTACAGGTAACAGCCGACCGTCAGATTGCCGTCGCCGTTCGCCCGGATGAAACCCTGGACCAGCGCCTGCGCGCCCGTCCCGCCCCAGTAATCGAACGCGGGCGCGGTGACTTCGGGAAAGATCACGCTGCGCAATTGCGCGGGGCTCAGCGGCTGGAACAACCCCGAATTCTTGAGGTCGTTCGTCACGATCTCGGCAAGCTTGCGCCCCAGATCGTCGGTCGTCCCCGCCGCGGTGGATACCACCGCATTGGTCGGCATCGCCGGCACCGCGATCGGCATCGGTGCGGACACGCCGCCGGTCACCGACACTTCCAGCGGGGGGGGCGCCTGATCCGGCGCGACCTGACCGGCGGCGGGGGCCGCAGCAGGCGCAGCGGCGGGCGGCGTCGCGGTCTGCGCGGCGACCGGCCCCGCGGTCATCGGCCCCGTGGTGATCAGGGCCAGTCCGGCGATGAAGGCGAAACGGTTCATACCCATCCTCTACACGAATTCACGCCGTCGCGGGGCATTCGCGGGGCGATGCCACGCACCCGTCCCGCTCCACGCCCGGTTCACCGCAGCTGCCAGTTATAATTGATGTTGTTCCACCCGCCCGCGGGGGTCGAATAATATTCGGCGGGCAGTTTCAACGGCGAACACCCCTTGAACGCCGCGATGCCCAGGTCGACGACGCGCTGGCTGTACCGGTCGTTCTCGCCCGTCACCCCGGACTGGCGCACCATTCGCGGCGTCGCCGCCAGCGTACCGTCCTGGTTCAGCTTCAGGTTCAGCACGGTCACAATCTCGTTCGCCCCGGGCCCGGGATTGACCTGTCGATCCGCACACGGCTGGATCTGGCGCGCGATCGCCTGCTGGATCGATGCGAGGGCGCGGGCATCGATCTTCGCGGCGACCGGCGCGGTGGACGTGCTGGGCGACGGCTTGTCGGTCAGCCCGTCGAGAAAATTGGCGCCCAGCCGCGATCCGCGTGGCTTGGCCGCGGTCGACGACGGTTTGCTGCCGGTGCCTTTGGTCGTTGTGGGCTTTGCCTTGGTCGCGGTCGATGCCGTCGCCGCGGGCGCGGGTCGGCTGGGTTTGGCCGCCGCGGTCGGCTTGGCGGGTTTGGCGGGCGCTGGCTTGGCCGCGGTCTTCTCGGGGGCGGGCGGCGTCGGCTTGGGCTTGGCGCGCACCGGCGCGGGCTTTGGCGCGGGGGCGGGCTTCGCCGCCGGCGTCGGCTGGGGCGGCGCGGGTTTCGGCGCAGGCGCGGGCGGCGTCGGGGCGGGCGCGGGTTGGGGCTGCGGCGCCGCCACGGCGTCGTCGGGCGGCGCGGCATCCTCGGGCTCGCCCGTATCTGGCGCGACCGACTGGGCGGGCGGTGCGGTCGCCTGCGGCGCCGCCGCCTCCAGCGCGACCTCCTTGACCAGGCTGACCTCGATCGGGTGCTGTTTCAGCTGCTCGGGATTGGGCGTCGCCAGAAACCCGACCGACAACAGGCCGAACAACACGACATGCCCGACGACCGCGATCCCCAGCCCGATTTTTTCCGCGCGATCCATCAACCGGTCACCATCAGCGCGGGCGGCCCTCGACCGTGACCAGCGCGACGCGGTTCAGCCCGGCCCGGTTCAATTCGCCCATGATCCCCATGACGCGCCCGTAATCGAGCTGGCGGTCGGCGCGCAGGAACACCTGCGGCGGCTCGCCGCCCGCCTGTACCGCGGTGATCCGTTCCAGCCGCTGCGGCAGATCGGCCTCCGCGATCTCCTCATCGTCCAGGAACAGCTTGCCCTGGCTGTCGATCGACAGCTGCACGGGCTTCTGGTCCTGATCGAGCGCCTTGGCCCGGCTGTCGGGCAGGTTCACCGGCACGCCCGCGGTCAGCAGCGGCGCGGTGACCATGAAGATGATCAGCAGCACCAGCATGACGTCGACCAGCGGGGTGACGTTGATATCGGCCATCGGCGCCTTGCGCCCACGCCCGCGCTGCGAGGGAAGGTTCATCGCCACAGCGTCAGCGACCGCCATCCAGCTGGCGCGACAGCGTCGTGTGGAACCCGTCGGCGAAACGGTTCAGCGCCGCCTCGATCCGGTTCACGCCATGGCTGAACCGGTTGTACGCGATCACCGCGGGGATCGCGGCGAACAGCCCGATCGCGGTCGCGAACAACGCCTCGGCAATCCCCGGCGCGACCACCGCGAGCGACGAATTCTGCGCGCTGGCGATCCCGGTGAACGCGCGCATGATCCCCCACACCGTGCCGAACAACCCGACGAACGGCGCGACCGACCCGACCGTCGCCAGGATGTTCAGCCGGTCGGACAGCGTATCGATTTCCTGCGCGGCGGCCGCCGCCATCGTCGTCGCCAACCGGTCGCGCGTCCCGTTCTTGTCGATCGATCCGCCCGCGGTCGATCGCCGCCATTCCTTGACGCCCGCGATGAAGACCCGCGCACTCGGCAGCTTGTTCTCGCTTTCGGCCTTGTAGAAGACGTCGATGTCGTCCGCCTTCCAGAAATCGCGCTCGAAATTGGCCATGCCGCGCCGGGTCTTGCCCAGCCTCAGCCAGAAGGCGACGATCAGCGCCCAGGTCCAGACGCTGGCCAGCAACAGCCCGCCCATCACGATCTTCACGACCCAATCGGCCTGCAGGAACAGCGCGACGGGCGACATCGTCGCCGCATCCATATTGAAAACCGGATTCATGCGTTCCCCATCTTATTCGCCCTCGGCCACCAGCCGGTGATAGATATCGACCCACGCGCGTGGCTGCCGAACCGGTCGCCCCGACGGCGCGACCAGCGCCGCGGTCACGTCCGCCTCGGTCAAGACAACCGCCCCGCGCCTGACTGTTTGATGAATGACCACGCTCGCCCCGCTCGCGCGGACGACGCGGCTGACCACGACCAGCGCATCGTCGAGCCGGGCGGGCGCGCGATAGCGGATCGCCAGATCGACGACCGCATAGGCCCCCTCGCCCGCCGTGACGACCGCCGGATGGTCGATCCCGGCCAGCCGCAGCATGTCCGACCGCGCGCGCTCCATATAGCGCAGGTAATTGGCGTGATAGACGACCCCCGACAGGTCGGTGTCCTCGAAATAGACGCGCACCGGAAAGCGATGCTCCGCGCCTGCGAAGCGGCCTGCCGCGGGTCGATCGAGCGCATCTGCCGTCATCACCGCGGCATTAACCGAACCCGACTCGCGAAGGAACCCGCTTGACGCTGCCGCGTCCGATCGCGGTGCTTAAAGGCCGACCCCGATTACCGGGCCAGGCTGCTATCCTGCAACACGCTCGAATCCAGTTCCAGCCGCGGGCGCGCGGGATAGGGTGTCGCGGCCGGGACCGGGATCGACAACCGCGTCGCGCCACCGGCGGGCTTTGCTAAAGGAGCGGATACTGGCTGGGTCCCGGTCGGCGCGACGGTCGCCGCGGCGGGCGCGGACACCGGCGGCCCCGGCGGGGTCGTGGCCGACAGCGCATAGATCGGCTGCGTCTGCGCCTGGACGGCGCGAGCGGTGCGCCATGCGTCGAAGGCGCGATAGAAATCGGTAAAGGGCTGTTCCAGCGTCGGCAGCCGCGTCGCGGCGAACCCGCCCAGCGATCCGGCGTCGATCGCCGCCGCGTCGGTCAGCGTCGTCGCCGCCGCCGCGCAGAATGCGTCCCGCGCGGGCGATTGCGAAAAGAAATTATACAGGCGCGTCATGCTGTTGTCGTAAGCCCCGCGCCAATCCGATCCGCCCGCCGCCTTGAACTGCGCCGCATAATGCGATTCGGCGGTCGCCAGCGGTGCCTTCGCGCGGGTCAGCAACGCGTTGTAATCGGCGACGATCCGGTCGCCCTCGGCGCCCCGGCACGCCAACGCGGCGACGTTCAGCGCGACCCGCAGGTGCCAGACGGTCGCATCCGGGGTCAGATTGCGGTTCGGGGTGACATAGCCGCCATCGGGCAACCGCGCGGGAATCTGCATCCCGGCATAGGCCCCCTTGGGCATCGCCACGACGACCGGTGCGACCGGCGCGGGCGGCGGCGCGATCGCAACCGTCGCGGGCTTCGTCGCACACCCTGACAGGGCGATCAGCGCGATCGTCGATACGAGTCCGACGGGTGCATATGGCAGCTTCATCTCGACCTTCCTTACGGCCCCCCGGCATGCGATGCTTGTCCCGCAAAAAGGTTAATCGATCGTGAGGAAGCAGGAGATGATGCGTCGTTTCAACGCGATACGGGTTGCGGCCTGGAGCTTTGCAGCCGCCGGGATTTACGGCCTCGTCGCGACGCTGTCGCTCTATACGCGCGCGCCGCTGACCGCCGACACCCAGTGGTTGTACGGCTTTGCGGGTGCCGCCGCCGCGACCCAGCTCGCCTATCTGCTGATCGCGACCGATCCCGTCCGCTATCGCGCGGTCATCCCGATCGGGGTCGTATCGAAACTCAGTTTCGCGATCCCGATGACGATCCTGTTCGCGCATGATCAGGTGCCGGTCGCCAGCCTGGTCTTTGCGGGAATCGATTACGCACTCGCCGCGCTGTTCGCCATGTGGTTCGTGATACTGGGTCGCCGCTGAGCTTCCCTGTGAGGATCAGCCCGCGCGCGATTCGAGCGCGGCGGTCGCCTCGTCGACCAGCGTCCCGATGATGTCGGCGATCGGCTCTTCCTTCGTCACCATGCCCACCGACTGGCCCGCCATGACCGACCCGTTCTCGACATCGCCGTCGATCACCGCGCGGCGCAGCGCGCCCGCCCAATAATGTTCGATCTGCAACTGCGCCTCGAGCATTTCGACCTGACCCGAATCGAGCGCCTGCGCGACCTCGCGCTGTTTCGCGCCGAACGATTCGCCCGCCGCATTCTTCAGCGCGCGCACCGGGATGACGGGCAACCGCGGGTCGAGCTGGACACTGGCCACCGCATCGCGCGCGCTGGCGCGGATGAACGCCTTCTTGAAATTGGGATGCGCGATACATTCGGTCGCACAGACGAAACGGGTGCCGAGCTGGACACCCGCGGCGCCCATCTCGAGATACCCCGCGATCGCCTCGCCCCGCCCGATCCCGCCCGCGACGAACACGGGCACCTGATCCGCAATCACCGGCAGCATTTCCTGCGCCAGCACGCTGGTCGACACGGGGCCGATATGGCCGCCCGCCTCCATCCCCTCGATCACCAGCGCATCGACCCCCGACCGGATCAGCTTCTTCGCCATCGCCAGCGTCGGCGCGAAACAGATCACCTTGGCCCCGCCCGCCTTGATCGCCTCCAGGCTGCCCTTGGGCGGCAATCCCCCCGCCAGCACGACATGACCGACCGCGTGCTTCGTGCAGATGTCGATCAGCGCGAACAGGTCGGGGTGCATCGTGATCAGGTTCACCCCGAACGGTTTGTCGGTCAGCGCCCGCGTCGCCGCGATTTCCGCATCGAGCAGCGCGGTCGTCATCGCGCCGCACGCGATCACCCCGAACCCGCCCGCGTTCGACATCGCCGCGACCAGGTGGCGTTCGCTGACCCACGACATCGCGCCCGCCATGATCGCGACGCGGGCGCCCAGAAAATCGACGCCGCGCGCCATGCGGCGGGCCAGACGCGCCGCCCCGATCGAGGATGTATCGTTCATATCGGGGCCTTTAGATCAAATCGCGCGCGATAGCGAAACTACGCCGCCGCGTCCTCGGCATCGAGGCCATAGGCGGTGTGCAGCACCCGCACCGCCAGTTCGGTATAGTCTTCCTCGATCAGCACGCTGACCTTGATCTCGCTGGTCGTGATGACCTGGATGTTGATCCCGCGGTCGCCCAGCGTCGAAAACATCGTCGCCGCGACGCCCGCGTGGCTGCGCATCCCCACGCCGACGACGGAGATTTTCGCGACCCGCGTGTCGTGGACCAGTGATTCGAATCCGATCCGGTCCTTGTTCCCGTTCAGCACGTCCAGGCTGCGCGCCAGATCGGCGGACGGCACGGTGAAGGTGACGTCGGTCGACTGCGCCGAATGCGCGACGTTCTGGACGATCATGTCGACGTTGATCCCCGCATCCGCGAGCGGGGTGAAGATCGCGGCGACCGAACCGGGGCGGTCGGGCACGCTGGCCAGCGTGATCTTCGCCTCGTTCTTGTCGTGCGCGATACCGGTGATGAGCTGGCGTTCCATATCGTCGATTTCCTCTTCGCCCACGATCAACGTGCCGCGTTTCGGCCCGTCGCCATCCTCGAAACTGGACAGCACCCGCACCCTGACCTTTTCCTTCATCGCCAGCCCGACCGATCGCGTCTGGAGCACCTTCGCCCCCACGCTCGCCAGTTCCAGCATTTCCTCGTACGTCACCTTCGACAGCTTGCGCGCGCGCGGCACGATCCGGGGATCGGTCGTGTAGACGCCGTCGACATCGGTATAGATGTCGCACCGGTCGGCCTTCATCGCCGCCGCCATCGCGACCGCGGACGTATCCGATCCACCGCGGCCCAGCGTCGTGACCCGCTCGCCCGATGCGACGCCCTGAAATCCGGGGATCACCGCGACCTCGCCGGCCGCCATGCTCGCGACCAGCGCGGTCGTGTCGATGTCGCCGATCCGCGCGGAGGCGTGGCCGTCCGACGTGCGGATCGGCAATTGCCATCCCAGCCAGCTGCGCGAGGGCACGCCCGCCGCCTGCAGCGCGATCGCGAGCAGCCCGCTGGTGATCTGTTCGCCCGCCGACACGACGACGTCATATTCGCGCGGATCGTAGAGCGATGACGCCTCGCGACAGAAATTGACCAGCCGGTCGGTCTCGCCCGCCATCGCGGACACGACGACCGCGACCTGGTTGCCCGCCTCCACCTCGCGCTTCACGCGCGCGGCGACGTTGCGGATCCGGTCGATCCCGGCCATCGACGTGCCGCCGAACTTCATCACGATACGGGCCATACGCAGGATGCAAATCCAAGTTGGGTGAACGCGGCGGCCCTGATAGGTAGGCACCATGACGGTGGCAAGCGACAGCGTAACGATCGATCCGCGCGAAGCGGCACATTTCGGCAGGATGGCGGCGGACTGGTGGGACCCCACGGGTTCCTCCGCGATGCTCCACAAGCTCAACCCGCCGCGGCTGGCCTATATCCGCGCCGCGATCGACACGCATTTGGGCGGCGACGCGGCAGGCTTCGCGCCGCTGCGGGGTCGCACCGCGCTCGATGTCGGCTGCGGCGCCGGGCTGCTCTGCGAACCGCTCGCGCGGCTGGGGGCGACGGTCACGGGGATCGACGCCGCCGCGGAAAACATCGCGGTCGCCGCGGCACATGCCGATCAGGCGGGGCTCGGGATCGACTATCGCACCGGCAGCGTCGAGGGGATCGCCGACCGGTACGACCTGGTCACCTGCCTGGAGGTGATCGAACATGTCACCGATCCCGCCGCCTTCGTCCGCGGGCTGGCGGGCGCGCTGGCCGAGGGGGGGCTGCTGATCCTGTCGACGCCCAATCGCACCCCGCTGTCGCGACTGGCGATGATCACGATCGCGGAGGGGACCGGACGTATCCCGCGCGGCACGCACGACTGGCACAAATTCCTGACGCCCGACGATCTCACCGACCTGCTCGATGCCGCGGGGATGGACGTGATCGACACGCGGGGGCTGGGCTTTTCCCCCGCGCGTGGATTCGTGCTGAGCGATGACCTGTCGCTCGATTATTTCCTCACCGCCACCCGTCGCTGACGGCGCGCCGTCGCCCGGAGGCCGCTGACCCGATCGGTCAATACGCCGCCCGGCAACGCCGCCCGATCACGCCATCACGTTACGCCCGCGCGCGACGGTGGCGCGGTGGACGACCGCGGCGCGCATCGTCTGCGCCTTGACCGTGTCGACCATCACCCAATCATTGGCGACCGTATCGGGGGTGATCGTCAGCGCCATGTATCCGCGCCGCGACATGTCGCACCATTTCAGTTCGGGATTCGATGCGACCAGTTCGCGCGCCACCGTCGCCGGATCGATCGCCACCGCGCTTTCGATGCCGTTCGACGTGACGCTCGACCCGGCGAATTCGACCCCCGCCGCGCGCCCGTCCTGCGCCAGGTCGTACGCCCAGCCATTGTGGCTGTCGCCGGAGATGACGACCAGATCGGCCCCCGCCCGCTGCGCCCCGCGCAGGAACCGCGCGCGGGCCGCGGGATAGCCGCCCCAGTTATCGACGTTGAACGGCAACCCGGCCTTCGCCGCCGCGATCCCGCCCAGCATATAATTGCGCGCGCGCGGGCTGGCGCTCTGGTCCAGCCACGTCGCCGCCTCCGCGGGCATCACCGTCTCCCCCATGATCGTCCCGAATCCGACGACCTGCCACCGCTGCCCCGCCTTGACCGATGCGCGCAGCGCGTGGTCGAGCCACACCTCCTGCTGCGATCCCATCATCGTCGCGCCGGGGTCCTGCCAGGTGCCGTCGTGGAACGCCTTGAGCGCCGCCGCCGGATCGTTGGACTTGAACAGCGCCGCGACATCGGGCTGTTCGGTGCGCGCCAAGAGCCGGGTTTCGGTGCGGAACAGCGTGGCCAGACGACCGATGTCATACGCCTTCCACGGTTCGTCGCTGACCGGCATCCATTCGCGATACGCCTGGATCGCCGCCGCCCGCCGCGGGTTCCACGCGCCTTCGGTCTTGGGATCGTGGTTTTCGGCGCCGCCCTCCCAGCTGTCGTTCGCGCTTTCGTGATCGTCCCACTGGACGATCATCGGCTGGCGCTGGTGCAGCCGCATCAGGTCGGGATCGGCGCGATAGCTGGCATAGCGCAACCGGTAATCGGCCAGCTGGATCAATTCGCCCGCGGGCAACGGCGTCCGCCCCGCGACGGCATCCTTCGCGACCGGATAATTGCCGGTCGCATATTCGTAGAAATAATCGCCCAGATGGACGGTGCAGTCGATATCGTCGCGGGCGGCGGCATGCGCATAGGCGTTGAACCAGCCGAACCCCATGTTCGAACAGGAAAAGATCGCCGCGCGCCATTGCTTCGCATCGCCATCGGGCAATGTCTTCGTTCGCCCCACGGGGGAGAACGACCCGTCCGGCGCGACGAAGCGATAGTGATAGCTGCGCCCGGCGCGCAGCCCGTCGACCGTGATCTTCGTCGTGTGATCGCGCCAGGGGCCGGTGATCGCCACCCCGCCCGCGACGATCTTCGCGAAATCGGGGGTTTCGGACAGTTCGACGGTCAATTCCACCGCGCCCCCGTTCGCCGGAACGTAGCGCGTCCACAACAGCATCGAATCGCTCGCCGGTTCGCCGCTCGCCACGTTATGCGTGAATCCCAGCCCGCCGAGTGACTGCGCCAGCGCGAAGCCGGGAATCGCGAACGCGCCCAGCCCCAGCGTCCCAGTGAGGATCAGCGAACGGCGGTCGGTGGTGATGGTCATGAAATCCCTCCTGCTTCACCGCCGCCTTGGCGGGTCGCGGTGATGTTTTCGTGACAGCGTCGGCGGCGATTTCTAAGGATCGCGGTCATGGCGGTATCGCGATCGATGATGACGGGCGCGGCGGCGTTGTCACTGATATTCTGCCTGTTGGCGCTGTTGCGCCCGATCGATCACGACGAAAGCCAATATGTCGCCGCCGCGGTGCTGACCGCGCACGGGCTGCTGCCCTATCGCGACTATGCCTATCTGCAGCCGCCGTTGCAGCCGTTGCTGTTCGCCCCGGTCGCCGGGCTGGCGGGCGTCTTCGCCTGGCCCGCGCTGCGGCTGGTCAATGCGCTGTGCGGCGCGGTGGCGGTCGGCGCGGTCGCGGGGGCGGCGCGGGCGGCGGGCGCGTCGCGACGGATGGCGGTGGCGGGCGCGGGGCTGTTCGCCGCGACCGACATCCTGTTGTTCAGCATCGGCACCGCGCGCAACGACGCGCTACCCGCCGCCTGCCTGTCGGTGGCGTTGTGGCTGATGCTGCGACCGGGGCGGACCCGGCGCGCGGCGGTCGCCATCGGCGCGCTGCTGGCCGCCGCCGCCGCCGCCAAGATTTCCTACGCGATTCCCGCGACCGCCTATGGCCTATATGCGCTGATCGATTCCCGGGCGCAGCGCCCGCTGTGGGTCGTCATCGGCGCCCTCCCGCTCGCGCTGGTCGTCGGCTGGATCGCCGCCTCGGCGCCCGACGGGTTCCTCTTCGGGGTGTTCGTCTTCCCCCATGCCGCTCCCGCCGATTATTACGGGGCGACGGGCCGGATCGCCAAGCTGTCGACGATGATGAAGCTGGTCGATTCGATCAAATTCCTCGCGCTCGGCCCCGCGCTGCTGGCGCTGGTCGTCGCGATGATCGACCGGGGCCGCCGGGTCCCGCGCCCGGTCGCGATCATGATCGTCGCGGGGTGTATCGCCGCGGTCCTGCCCAGCCCGATCTGGCGGCAATATTGGTTGCCCGCGCTCCCGCCGGTGTTCATCGCGCTGGCGCTGCTGGGGACCGCGACGCCGCCGCGGCGATGGCTCCGCCTGCTGACCGCGGTGTTCGTCGGCGCGGGGCTTGCCCCCTCGATCGTCGCGGTCGCGGCGGGCGGCGGCATGGCGACCGCGATCCGTCAGGGCGGCGCGATCCGCACGATGATGGACGCGGCGGGCGCGATCAGCCCGGTCGCGACGCTGTCCCCGCAATTCGTCCCCGCGACCACCCGCGGAATCGACCCGCGTTTCGCGACCGGCCCCTTCTATCTGCGCAGCCACGGCCTGCTCGACGCAGCGGACGAGGCCGCGCGCCATCTGGTGTCGCGCGCGCGACTGGCCGATGCGCCGCTGCCCCCGACGCTGCTGACCGGGGGAGAGGGATATTGGACCAGCGGCGACCCCGCGCTCGATCGCTTGCTCGCCACCCGGGCGCGGTCGGCGGGCTATCGCGCGATTCGCGTCCCCGGCGGGCGCTTCACGCTGTGGCGCGCGCCGCGATCACCTGATCGTAATGCGCGATCAGCGCGCGGGCGTGATCCTCGTCGCTCCGCACCGCCGCCGCTGCGGTCGCCGCCGCCGCCCTGAGCGCCACGGGATCGCGCGCGACGAACCGCTCGATCGCCGCCGCGCACGACAGCGTGTCGCGCGCGCGATAGCGTTCGGCGTAGCGCGGGTCCGCCAGCGCCGCCATCCCGCCCGCGTCGGGGACGATCAACGGCGCCCCGCTCGCCAGCGCCTCATAACCGACCAGCCCGAACGGTTCGGCGTCGGAGGCGTGGATATAGCCATCGACGCTCGCCATGATCGCGGCCAGCCGCGCGCGGTCATAGGTCGGGCGGAACAGGCGGATGTGCGGGCTGTTGCCGATCCGCCGCGCCAGCGCGCGCGTCGCCATCCCCTGCCCCAGCAGGATCAGCCCGACCGGCACCGTCGCGCCCGCCCGCTCGACCGCATCGATGACGAGCGGCCACCGCTTTTCGGGATGATGCCGCCCGATCCCCAGCAACAGATGCGCGGTCGTCGGCAGGTCGCACATCGCCAACAGCGTCGCGCGCAACGCCGCATCGCGCAACGCCGGGGAAAAATGCCGCCGCTCGATCCCCAGCGTCATCGTCGCATCGACGCGCACGCCGCGCGCGCGCAGCCGCTCGGTCATCGCCGGGCCGTTGGTGACGACGGTGTCGAACCGGTCGAGGAACCGCATCTGATATCGGTCGTACCAGGCGAACGCCCGCTCGATCCCGGCGGGGGAGGCGACGCCGCGAAACCAGCGCTTGGCATAGGCCTCGACATTGTCGTTGTGGACGAAGAACGACCGGATCGCCCGGCGCCTCCCCGTCCCCGCCCAATTCGCGACGATCCACGCGGGCCGCCAGGGCGAACAATTTTCGACGACATCGGGATCATACCGGTCGAGCAGCGCGTGGATCGGCGCCGCGTGCCAGAACAGTCCGTAATTGCGGTCGAACGGCATGCCCGGTGATGCGACGTAGACGATCCGCCCGCCCTCGCGCTCCTCGACGCGATCCTCCCGCCCCGGCGCGATCACGGTCAGGTCATGCCCCATCGCGGCCAGGATACTCATCTTGCGGTCGACGTAGGTGCGAACGCCACCGCCCGTCGGCGAATAGAATTCGTTGACGTCGACGATCCGCATCAATTGTCTTTGATGGGGCCGAATCCGGACAGGACGCCGCGCAGATACTGCATCCGGATCGTCGTGGTCGCGACACCGGTGCCGACGTCGATCAACGCCTCCTGCAACTTGGGCTTCGACAGCCCCAGCTTGCGATTGCTCGGGAACCCTGCGCCATCGCTGAAGAAATTGAACTTGTTCTTGCCGTCGCGGTCATGCGTCGCCAGCAGCGCATAGCGGCCCGCGCGCGGCACCCGGATACAGATCGATGCGACGCCCGCCGCCGGGGTCGCGACGGTGATGCGGCGGAACGTCTTGCCCGCCGCGATCAGCTGGTTGTCGTCGGCCAGGAAATCATCGTCGTTCGCGGGATACAGCTCGATCTTGATCGATCCCTTGCGATCCTTCAGCCCGCCGACATGCGCCAGGATCGCAGGGCCGCCGCCGGGCGCACAGGCCGCGGCATCCGCCCCGATGATCTGCGCCGCCGCCGGGGTGGCGACCATGCTCGCCAGCAACAGGCTGAGGGGGATCATGATCTTCATGTTACGCTCCTGATTTTACGCTCCTGGTCGCCAGCCCATACAGGCCGAACCCGACGATCAGGATGACATGAACGAGCAATACCGCCGCCGCGGAAAACGCGATCAATTCGGACAAGGCCCCTTCCTGCCCGATAAACAGGATCGCAAAATTGGCGAAAAGCAGGTCCTTGTTGGGCAATAACGGCAATCGCGAGAAAAGGAGGCGCCCCGTCGTCAGAAAAACCCACATCGCGATCGATACGTCGGGCAGCGCGAAATGCCACGCCAGCGCCAGGAACAGCGAACTCAGGATCATCCGGATCAGGTGCGCGACGAACACCCACCACAGTTGGCCCCGCCCCAGCGAGAACACCCGTTTCGAAAAGATCATGAACGGCAACGACGTGACGACCACGATCGCCAGCGAGGCATAGACATAGCGGATCAGCTCGGGCGGGATCAGGTTGCGCCCGACCGGCAGCGCGACGAGGATCATC
>Ga0206130_10001265_pt1 | contig 37661 bp, 30 predicted proteins | sample Helgoland_Spring_9_FD_148637 | JGI IMG/M metagenome (GOLD analysis project Ga0206130, IMG submission 148637) | Pelagic subsurface seawater microbial communities from Kabeltonne, Helgoland, North Sea - Helgoland_Spring_Bloom_20160512_1 | ecosystem: Environmental > Aquatic > Marine > Epipelagic ...
CTTCACAAGGGCGGTGAGCCTGGGCAATTTCGAGATGTGAATGATAACAGGAGGCATCAAAAGCAGTAGGCGATGCCCCCACTGCCGTGACTCCACTTATAAAGGATGCATCGGGGTAAAGAGAGCGGAAGCGTGAGATTACTTCCTCGTAAAGCTCCTTGGATAGATTGAATACATAGCCGGTATCGGCATTCAGTACAAAAGTGATCTCCACCCCAAAGTGATCAGCGCATTTCATCATCCATTGAAGCATCCTTTCAAAACTGCCCCAATCCGGTTGGCCGTCCTTAAATGGAAGTAACGCGGCAACACAAAGGCGGGGATTGGACTGGTCATTCATTAGATCCTCTTCACGGGAATGTGCCCACACGGTTTCGCTCCATTGGGTATCGGGTTGAATTTCATCAGCTTTTTGAATCATATGTTCCATTCTATCAGTTATTCGGACATACCGTTAGGACAGAACTTGCATAATTAGCATTTTTCAGACATTTTATTAGTCTTTATTTGATGAATAAATTTCAACCCATCTTTTTGGAAAACCTACGAATTTCAATTCCAGGCTATTCCATCCTGAGAGTCGCCCATCATCGGCACACCCCCAAAAGCGACTTGGTTGAAGAACATGAACATACTTATTCCCAATTTCTTCTGTATTTAAGAGGTCAGGGAATTCAGACTTATAACGGTGAACCTATTGCAGTAAGACGGGGCGCTTTACTCTATTTTCCTCCAGGCACACGACATGGATTTATCAAATCTATGAAAAGCCCGCCGTTATCCCTGGTGATTAACTTTAAAGAAAATGGAGCTAAAAAATGGCGGGTAAAAAATAAGGTTTTATTACCTGTGACTCTTTCGGAGATAGAAAGTGTACTTAATCAGATGATCCAATCCGTGGATATCCATCAAGCTCATAGTATTGTAGCATCATCCCACATACTACAAATTTTCTCGGTACTATTCAATGTACTCGATGAGGGAAACATAAATAATAGAACGGTTTATCCAGTCACTGAAAAGGTGAGAAGATTGCTAAATGAATTACCGGTTATTCCCAAAGCACCGAATGAAATTGCTAATTTTTTGGGGGAAGATTTAAGTTCACTCAATCGGAAAGTCCGTCGCGAATCTGCCCTTAACCTTGGAATTCTCCTCGATGAAACCCGGCAGAAAAGATCGTACGAAGGATTAAAAAAAGAAAACCTGTCTATTGCCAAAATTGCCTGGGATTGTGGATTCGCGGATCCCAATTACTTTGCCCGGTGGTTTCGAAAAAAAGTCGGCCAATCTCCCCGTCAATGGAGGGAAGGAAATTCATAGAGTATAAAAAATAGCAGGCCGTCTTGAAAATAATCACAGAGGAGCATCTATTTTAATCTTGAAAGGAAAGTTTAATTAGATTCTTTTTTTTTGATGAAATTACTCGTATTATCGTTTTTTTGCTTTTCCACTTTATTGTCCTTTGTAAAGGCCGAACCTGAATCAAAGGAATTGTTTGGAGAGAAGTTTCCAAGCCTTGACCACCTGTCCACCGGAGAATGGTGGAAACGGGCAAGGCCCCCTGAGGTCCTCTCCAAAAAAGGGAAACCGCCCAAGAGAATAATTGAATTAAATGTTCCCCGTGATGAGGTGGTTGCCTTTGCCCTCTACACGCAAGATAGTGGAACCCTCAAATTGACCGGACAACTTTATCCTCTGATGCCGGATGAATCACGGGAAGTTCGTTTGGAAACCAAGCAGGGAAAACAGTGGAAGGAAATTTCGAAAGTCAAGATCACCTATCCCGGATGGAGTGCACACTTTCGGATTACAAACTGGGACTCTACAAAGGATATTCCTTACCGGGTTAGGCATGGTAAAAAAGCTTCTTTCGAAGGTTTGATAAGGAAAGATCCAGTTCACCAAGAAACAATTGTGGTCGGAAATCTATCCTGTAACTCAAGCCGCACCAAGGGACCCCGTCCTCAAATTATTGAAAACCTAAAGGCGATTAATCCCGACATGCTCTTCTTTGCCGGTGATCAAACCTATCACCATACTGAACACACCGCAGGCTGGATCGAATTTGGTCTACAGTTCAGGGATCTGATCAAAGACCGACCCACTGTCACCATTCCGGACGACCATGATGTGGGGCAGGCCAACCTATGGGGAGAAAGTGGTATTGTCGCCACTTCGCCCGCAGGAAACAGCGGTGGTTATTTTTATCCAATCCCTTATGTCAATATGGTGCAACGTCAGCAAACCTGGCACTTACCCGATCCGGTGGATCCTAAAAAGGTAAAAAGAGGGTTGGAAGTTTACTTTACCCGTTTACGAGTAGGTGGGATTGATTTTGCGATTTTGGAAGACCGTAAATTCAAAACCGGACCCGCAGGCAAGATACCTAAGATGGGCCCCCGCCCCGATCATATTAATGATCCCGCTTATAACCGGGATGCCGTTAACCTGGATGGCTTGGTCCTTTTGGGAGACCGACAGCTCAATTTTCTCTCCAACTGGAGTCAGGATTGGGAAGGTGCCCAAATGAAAGCAGCGCTTTCCGCCACGGCTTTCTGTGGTGCGGTTCACATTCATGGAAATCCGAACAGTCGCCTCCTCGCGGACCTTGACAGTAATGCCTGGCCCCAAAAAGGTCGAAACAAAGCTCTACATGAACTCAGGAAAGCCATGGCCACCCACCTATGTGGAGATCAGCATTTGGGAGTGGTCGTCCAACACGGAATTGACTCACACCGCGATGGTCCCTTTGCCTTTACCAGTCCGGCAATTGTCAACACAATATACGGTCGATGGTGGAAACCGGAGGATGAAAAACCCGGCCCCCGCCCCATTCCGAATTCTCCTCTCCCCTGGACCGGAGATTTTGAGGACGGTTTGGGCAACAAAATTACCATGCATGCCTATGCCAACCCCGAAGACCGAAAAAATGAATTAAAAAGAGCGGATGGTTTTGGTGTCGCCCGGTTCCACAAAAAGAACCGCACCATCACTTTTGAATGTTGGCCCCGCTTCTCCAAAGTGTCCGATGGAGATAAAGTCCAGTTTCCCGGTTGGCCGCTTACTTTTAAAATGACTCAGAATGACGGCAGAAAAGTAAAAGGCTGGTTGCCCAAGCTTACATTTACTAAGCCAAATCCGGTGGTTCAGGTGATCGAGGATAAAACTAAGGAGATTCTCTATACTGTGCGCGTTCAAGGTAAGAACTTCCAACCAAAGGTATACTCTACAGGCAAGCACACAATTAAGGCCGGTTTGAACACACCTCAGAAAGTCATTTCAAAAGACCTACTACCACAAAAAGACCGCAAAAAAGCGGGCAGTTTAAAGGCTTCTATATAAGTTATTTTTTTCCGTGACCGGAATCTAATCTCCTTGATTTGGCCGCAAGGAGTTCCTTCTTGTTCCTGGATTTCAAAAAGGCAATGAGATCCCTCAAATCTAATGGAGCCAAGGTCAAGCCCAAGGGGGGCATTGCTGAAATGGGGGGAGAAATGGTGGAGATATCTTCTTGTTTGAGTTGAGTTTCTTTTCCGTCGGGGGATACGAGAACCAATGTTGCATTGTCTTCGGACTCTTCTGCGATTCTACCCACTAAAGTAATTCCGTCTTTGGTGGAAACTGTAGAAAGTCCATAACCCGGAGTGATTTCCGCACTTGGATTAACCAGGGATTCAAGTAATTTATCGGAACTCAGTCGATCCCCCACCAAAGATAATGGAGGCCCCTGCACACCGCCCTCTTTATCAATTTGGTGACATTGCATACAGGCACCCTGATTCCTAAAGACCTTATCTCCCCGCAAGCTATCTCCACCATAAAGGCTGAGAACATGGATTCGAGCGGGTTCACCTGCCGCGTAAGTAGCGGCCACCTTTTTAGATTCTGCGTGGTCGTTTTTCGAAAGGAACAAATATAAGTCCAGCCACAATTCTGGACGTAGTTCCAACTCCCTCTTTTGCCAAAGCTCGATCATTGTATCCGGTTTTTTTAAAACATATCGGTTTAAAACTTGGCGAGCCACCAATAGTGTGTCTTTTTCAATCGCCTTCATGGATAGCTCGTCCATATCGGGAAGGTTTCGGTTTAGGCAAAGCTCAAATGCTGTTGCCCGTACTTCTTCACTTTCATCGGTAAGTAAAGACTTGAGAAGTTTATTGTCTTGCTCGCTCTCTAATTCGCCCAGACTTCGTAAGTTGGCTACCCGAACCTGAGGGTCAAGTTGTTCATCCTCAATTTGTTTCCTCAGGATTTCAGCATCAATGGACAGGCCGGCTTTTTGGGCAAGGTTTGTGGCCAGTGAAAGAAGTTCGGGATCGCTTTCTTCGAGTAGAAAAGATCTTAAATCTTCACCGAGTACCTGGGTCAGGTTACTCATCGAGGAAGAAATTGCTGGCATTGGCCGGTAGTGACCGAGGACTGGATCAGTATCTAATTTCATCCCCCACCTCATTAAAGCCTGGAGTGCAAAAGAACGAATTTCCTTGTCAATTTTGGGATTCGAACAAAACCCGAGGAGTCTTCGGGCCGATTCATCTGTGCCTAATCTAAAGTTTGCGGCCACAATTCGATATTGAATATAAAATGAATACTCACTCGGATCGATCAATGCCAATTTTTTCCCTGCTAAACCATCCAGCGCAACAGTATCATAAACTGCCCGTATTGCCTCGATACGAACGGGAGTACTAGTGTCCTCCAAAAAAGTCATCAGTCCGGCATTAGCAGTTCGGCGGAGGAGAATAACCGCGGTCAATCGTTGTTCTTCCGATTTTGATCCAGCGAGTGCGATAAGCTGTTCGGGAGACGCGATTCGATCCAGAGCGGAAATAAAAGAATGCCTGAGAACAGGGTCAAAATCAGCCCCTTTGTTTTGTTCAACCGAGTGGAGAAGTGCCGAAACTAATACCGGGTCCGATTTGCTGCCTATTCGGCCCAGGGAAAGTGCTGCGAGAGAAGCCACCCGGGGAGAGGGATCTTTCAAAAGTTCCAGAAGAGAACTCCCCAACTTCAGCAAGTTAGAACTCCCGGCCACCCTCGCCGCATTGGCACGAATTTCAATCTCCTTATTTTCGAGCATTTTCAAAATAAGGGGTGTGACAGATTCGGAGTACCCATTTCTTGCCAATTGACCCAGTCCCCAAATCGAATGAAGTTTAGCCAATAAGGAAAATTCTTTATCTCCCAAAATTTCGTTCAATTTCGCAACCGCAACTTCTCCTTTTTCAACCATGGCAAATTGGGCAGATTGACGAATCCTCTGATCTGCATGATCAAGAAGACCAGACAGTTCCGGTAATGAACGATGACTAAAACCATCCGACATTAACTGGGCAACTGCTTTTCCTACTCTTTTAAGTTCTTTGTCCTTAGGACGAATCACTTGAACAGAACCGTTTTTATTGACCGACCAGCCTCCCCCATAATCAGCAAAATACAAATTTCCATCATAGCCTTGAGCCACATCTGATATCCCAACATTATCAACCAATGTTTTACTCGAAGCCAATTTAAACCCGGCTCCTTTTTCTTTTAATTTTGCAATCCACACCTTGCACCTAGAGGGCGAACCCTTGTAGTCGGTCATTAAAAAGCTGTTTTTTACATCTGAAGGTAAAGTTTCTCCCGTAACCCAAGTCACTCCCGATGGACCATTACCAAGATGGCCAACCGGAGAATATATCCACTGGGGCTGATCTTTAGAAAAAGTTTCAAACATTTCCTCCCCAACCCAAACCGATTTGCTGATATGAAAATCTCCCCAGTCCAAGTCTTTCACATATTGATGAGCTGACTGATGGGACATATCCCACCCGGAGTCCGAATTTTCCAAGACATAAACAATTCTGGATTTATCTCCAATATCACCATTGTTATCAAAGGTGAAAAGATTGCCATGATTATCGAAGGCGAGCTCCTGTGGATTTCTTAGCCCATGTGCCAACACCTCAAAATTAGTGCCATTCGACTCGCATCGGAAAACGGCTCCACGACCCGGAGCCGATTGAACTTCGCCCTGATCATCTACCACATGATAACCTCGATCTCCCACGCTAAAATATAACCGACCATCAGGACCTCGAATAATACCGTGCAGGTCATGCCCAGTAAAAGAAATCCGCACCCCGAAACCATTGACCAATTTTTCATTCGTGTCCGCAATGCCATCCTCATTTGGATCAGTTAATTTCCTGAGTGCTGGAATACAGGTAAAGTATAGAGCATCTGACTCGGCTAATATTGAAAATCCAATTCCATCCAGAGTTTCATTAAAATCATCGGAATAAACCGTTCTTTCATCCGCTACTCCGTTTCCATCTCTGTCTTGTAATCGAAGAATACGTTCCGGCACACTGGTGTACCATTCCATGGGAATTTTATCCGAGAAATCCTGGTATAACTTCATGCGATCCTCGAGAGTTTTGGACTGAAAATCTCGAGCGATCATATATCGGGCACCTCTAAGATCTTGTACACCAAATTTAAACCGATTGGCCTCGGCCACAAAAACCCGTCCTTTAGGGTCAATATCTAAACTTGCCGGATTTTCGACATGAGGGTAACTCGCCCAAGTGTAGCCTTCATATCCGGAGTGTATAATCGTACCTCGGAAAGGGGATGCTTTGTTCGAAAGTTGTGGCAATTGTGCAGTCGGAGTGAGTACAGGCGAAGCCAGCAGCAGATTAGTAAAGATACTGTAAAATAAAATTATTCGAATAAGCATAAATCAGATTAAATTAAACATAATATGTTATTAAAAATCAACAAGAGAACACGGACTATTTGTTAATTAAATGTAAAAGTTTCGTCATGACCTTAGAAATTTTCTCTCTCCATTCAAATTTTGATTATAAAATAAAAGTATGTAATTTCTTATTAAAAACACAAGATTACAGATTGATGATTTATTATATCTGGCATACTATCATAAGCAAGGAGTAGAAAGAAATGTTCAACTGCTCTGAATAACACATTATCGAAACTTTTTTTCACCCATTATTCAAATGACAGAAAATCCTTATTTTTCTTATGCAGAAGCTTTTGAAAGAATAACAACAGAGGGAAAAAACTTACCTCTTGGAGGAATTCCTTCGGCGAAGAGGAAAAAACCTACTGAAGGGTCACCGGTCGTTTTGATTATGTCTCCCCATCCAGATGATGAATGTATTATTGGAGGGTTCCCCCTTCGTTTAATGCAGGAAACGGGTGTCCATGTGGTCAATGTCGCAGTCACACTGGGCAGCAATCCAGAACGTAAGGAGGAAAGACTCAACGAACTGAAAGAAGCTTGCGATTGGATTGGGTTTGAACTTCAGGAAACTCAACCCAAGGGCCTCGATAAAATTAACCTCGCGAGTCGAAAAGAAAATCCAACCGAGTGGGCGGAAGCAGTTAAAACCATCGTTGAGATTATAAAAAAATGGAACCCGCAGGCAATTTTCTTTCCCCATGCAAGTGACTGGAATCTAACTCACATAGGAGTCCATCAACTAACTTTGGATGCACTCTCTTGCCTGCCCACAATCAAAACTATCCTGGTCGAGACTGAATATTGGGGACAGATGAAAAACCCGAATATAATGGTGGAAATTTCGACTGTTCAATTATCAATGCTTCTATCCGCACTCTCCCATCATCGAGGAGAATTAATTCGCAATCCTTTTCACCTAAGACTCCCCTCATGGATGCAGGACAATGTTAGGCTTGGAGCAGAGGTTGTTGGTGGACAGGGCGGACACTCCCCCTCTTTTTCTTTTGCCACCCTTTATCGCGTGAATCAATGGAACCAAGGGAAAATGAGTCCTGCTTGGCTCGGTGGCAAATTGCTGGCCAGTGAAGAGAATAGTAAAGAGATACTATTTTCGAAGTAATCGGATTAACTAAATCGGAAAAGGTTTCCTCTCCCTCCTCCGGGCATTTGTCGCTGGACACTTAGCACTCCGACTTGATTTCCTTCAAAAAGGAATCAAATGATGTGTTACTCTTAAAAATTACCCTTCGGGCAGTCCAACCGTTTTTTCGTTCAGTGCCGAACTTCGACTTGTTCAACAAACTATTCGGGTCCTAGGCGGGAAAGGATTTGGTCGAGAATATGATCGGGGCATTGATCCACAGATATAGACAAAGCTTCACCCGGTTCCGGTTCCTCCAGGGTGTCCAATTGACTACGGAGTAAACTGGCGGGCATAAAATGATTTTCTCTCATGCGCATCCGCTCAGTCAGAATCGATTCCGAAGCATGTAAATAAATGAGCTGTACCCTCCTTCTCTCTACTCCGAGAATTTGTCTCCCGCTCTTTGTAAGGGCGGAACAACTTACCACTACTCGATCTCCCCGGGAAAGATATTGATCAGCCGCTATCCGAATATCTTCAAGCCACGGAATACGGTCCCCTTCGCTTAAAGACTCACCATTCGCCATCTTCTTCTGATTCGCAGTTGAATGAAAATCGTCCCCTTCGAGAAAATCAGTTCCCAATTCCTTCGCCAACATCTGCCCTAATGTGCTTTTCCCCGAACCGCAAACTCCCATAATAATAAAGATCATAACTTGTATTCAGTTAAAAAATTTCCACTAGAACTCCTACAGGTAAACGGTAGTCACTTGCGTGTTAGACCATAGGGAAAATCCGTGAACCAATCAGACAGACTATTAATCCGGTCACCGCCATGATAATTCCCATCACTGTATTTGTTTTCAGCATTTCCGACTCCGTCATTCCGCTCATTTTACTAATTACCCAGAATCCAGAATCGTTCATCCAACTGATCGGCTTGGAACCGCACCCAATCGCGATGGCAATGTAAACCGGATGATAAGTAAGTACAGAAGCAGCTGCAATGGGAGCGACCACACCGACCGCGGTAATCATCGCCACAGTGGAAGACCCTTGGGCGGTCCGCACGATCATGCAGATCAAAAACCCGACAATCATTAATCCGGACTCCGTCGCGGGGAGAGAATTTTCGATACTTCCTGCAATCCCAGTTTGACGGAGAACATGACCGAATGCACCACCCGCACAGGTAATCAACACAATTACCCCCGCATCTGCAATAGCTCCCTGAATCGATTGGGCAACGCTTTCCTTGGTGCTCCCGGGTCGTCTGGCCAAAAGAACAATTGAAAAAACTGCGGCCACGGTTAAGGCAATATCCTTGTTTCCAAGAACCCGAACGAGGGGGTCGATCGTGAGCATCCAGGCGGGTTGAACCTCCATGTTAGCGAACAGCAAACTGAAAACAGTTCCTCCAGCAAGTAAGAAAAGAGGAATTAGAATGGGCAGAACCGAACTTAGTAAACCCGGTAATTCCTCTGCTTTACGATCCATCATTGCTTTTAATTGAGCCTTGGTCAAATCCGCTGATTCGCGTAATGGGATGATAATCCGGGTACTGATAAACCGGGCCCAGACATAGCCCGATGCAGTGGTAAACACGCCCACAATTGTACCGCATATAATTGCCAGACCAATATCCACTCCCAATTCGTAGGCAACAAACAAAGGCCCGGGCGTAGGGGGGACTAATGAATGTGCCATCGTGCCACCGGCAATGATTGTCAGTATGTACAGCAGGTAATTACGGCCCGTTTTTAAATGCATGGCTTTCCCCAAAGGCATCATCAAATAGAAAACGGTTTCAAAAAAGACCGGAATTCCAAGGGTGAATCCACTGGCGATAAAGGCAACCGGGGCATTCTTCTCTCCAAGCAAATTACGGATTCCCAAAACGATTCGTTCTGCGGCCCCACTTCTCATCAGGCACTGCCCCACAATTGCCGCCATCGCAATCATAATTCCGATTTTCAGACAGGTACTTCCAAATCCGGAACCCACCCGCTGAGCAATGTTACGGGATGAAATGGAACGGGCCTCATTGATTTGGGTATGATGAATTATCCGGTCTTTTATTTCAGGTAAAACTTCGGAGGAAATCTCCCCGAAACGAACCCCCAGTTCTTTTTCGAGTGTTTTTTCCTCCTCACTCAGATTTGATGAAGGAAGTAAAGTGAGTACCCCCACGGAAATTTCCTCTAGTTTTCCATCGGATTCATTCGGGCGAAGTAAGAAAATAGACCCTGAAATAATTTTCTGGTTTTTAGAAGCCTTTAATGCCACACGATCACTGACCACATCCGTGATTCGGACCGCTTCTGACTTGAGGCAATGATGATAGACCGCTTCCTTTTCGGTGAAGGCAGCCACAATCAAAGAACCCAGGATCAAAGCGAGAAACGCATGAAGCCTAAAAATTAAAATACTGCCGACCACAATCACCATGCCGATCAGCAATAAAAGAATCGGACTCATGGTTGCAGAATTACTTTCATCAATCCGGGTTCGCGTTGATACAGTCGTTCAAACCACGAGGGTCCTTCCTCAAGGGAAACGGTTGCACTGATCAACGGGTCCACCTGAATCGAACCGTTGGACATCAATTCTATACATTGGGGATATTCCCCCGCGGAGGCACAGGTCCCCAAAAGGGAAAGTTCGCGGGTGACCACCGCTTGTAGTGGAAGATCAACTTCGGGGGCGAGATTACCAACCAAAACAACTGAGCCACCTTTTCTCACTGTATTGATCGCAGTCTGAACTGTGGGAGTCGCACCGACCACTTCAAAAGAGGAGGCAACCCCCCGGCCCTGTGTCTGGGCAAGAATTTCTTCCTCCACATCCTTATCCTTGGAATTAATGGTATCAGTCGCTCCCAGCCTGCGGGCAAGCTCCAGACGGTCCTCATCAATATCCACCGCAATTACCTTCTGACATCCTGCCGCTCGGAGGGCCTGGACAACAAGCAATCCAATCATGCCCGCACCCACAACCAAACAAGTATCTGACGGAGCAATCGTAATCCGTCCCACCGCATGAACCGCAACTGAAACGGCCTCAATCATTGCCGCATGTTCGAAAGGAAATCCGGTTGGCAATTGATATAAAATATGGGCTGGTGCGGTTACAAACTCGGCAAATGCTCCGTGCCTGCGGTACTCCCCACAAGACACTCCCAGTACCATCCGGTGGTCACAAAGATTAACCTGCCCTTTTTTGCAGTAGTCACATTCTCCGCAATAAACGGTGGAATCAAAGGTGACCCTGTCCCCAATTGCAAAACCGGTAACGCCGGACCCGCAGGACTCAATTATTCCGGCTGCTTCGTGCCCCATAATGAGCGGGGGAATACGCCGACCACTGCTTCCGTCAAAGCCATGCACATCGCTTCCACAAATCCCGCATGCCTTCACCCGGATCAACACCTCATTCTCACCATGCTCCGGTATCGGGCTGTCCTGAATTTCAAGCCTCTTGGGTGCGGTGAGCATCATGGATTTCATAAACTACTTTGCAAATTGGAAATGTTAGAATCCGTTCCCCTTAGTCGATGTCTTAATTCTCATCAGGTACATATCTGCGGTCATGTAAAGGGTGGAACCATCATCTCCAAATGCACAATTGGCGGTGCGTTGGCCAGTAAGAATAGTACCCAGATGTTTGCCCTCGGGGGAAAATACTAAAACTCCTCCGGGTCCGGTCGCCCATATATTTCCATCCACATCCACTTTCATACCATCATTCCCGCCCTGACGGTCGGGATGCTTTTTTCGGTATTGAGTAGAATCGAAGAAAATTTCCCCCTTTTTCGCCATTCCATTTTCTTTCAGTTCATAGGACATCCAAATCGGACGAGGACCGTGGGAATTGGCCACATACAAAGTTTTTTCATCCGGGGACAAAGTGATTCCATTGGGTCGTTCAAGATCTTTTCCAACCAATGCAACTTTCCCGTTTTTACGAAGAATATAAACTCCCTGGAAATCAATTTCACGCTTGGGATCCTTTTCTTTTTGCACCAATCCATAGGGTGGATCGGTAAAATAGAGTTCCCCTTTTTGATTGTACGCGAGATCATTGGGGCTGTTGAAACGTTTCCCTTTATACTTTCCGGCCAAAGTTTCAAAAACTGGCAGGGGAGAATTAGTCGACGCAGTCATGCGGGCGATCCGGCGGTCTCCGTGCTGGCATATGATCAAATTGCCCTTTTCATCCAGAGTAAGACCATTGGAACCCGATTCCCCCGCCCGTGATTTATTCGGAGTGTATCCAGAAGGATCAAGGTACACACTCGCCCCCTCTCCTTCCTTCCATTTATAAATCTTATTGGCGGGCACATCGGAATAAAGAAGAAAATCACCTTTTGAAACCCACACTGGTCCTTCCGACCAGACATATCCCTCGGCAAGAATTTCAATTTTCGCATCCTTTGAAATAAGTTGATTAAAGGAGGGATCCAAGCGTTCAATCGATCCAGTGGTGCGATAGTTTTGAGCCCCAAGAATCGAGCTACTGGTACTGAATAATGAACATAGACTGAAGATGATTGAATTTTTCATGGTAGAATAGTGATTCATTTCTCAACGCCATTCCGCTGCCCAGTCATGGGTGTGAACCTGACTTTCAATATGCCATTCACGGAGTTGATCCAAAAGTTTTTGCTTCACTCCACTTGCGGCAGGTTCATCCCACAAATTCACCACCTCATCTGGGTCATCTTTCAAGTTAAACAACTGACCACATTTCATATGAAGGAAATGAACTAATTTCCATTCTTCATTTCGAATCATACTCATAAATTCTGTTTCCGTTAAGATACCATCTTTGATCTGCTCCGCATAAACATACTCACGGGGCGTCCAGTCTTTTCCCTGAATTGCGGGTAAAATAGACTGTGCCTCGAAAGTGTGCGGAACCTCAATCCCGGCCATCTCGAGTATAGCTGGCCCGATATCCATATGCTGACAAAGACCTTCAATGGAACGCCCGCCCTTATAAATATTAGGTGCCCACACCACCATGGGCACACGGGTGACCAGGTCGTACATTGTCCATTTCTGACTGTGTCCGTGATCAGTCAGGCAGTCTCCATGATCCGAAGTGAATATAACAATCCCATTTTCCAGATAGCCCTGCCTTTCAAGAGTCGTTAAAATTTCCCCAACCTTCTCATCAATCATACTCACATTCGCGAGATAATGGGCCCGTTGACGGTGCCGCTGCTCGCGACTGGGTTCAAGATCCAGCACAACCGAGTCATGATCGACTTCATTATTATGTTGCCGCAGGCCCTTCAGGGGCTCCGGAAGGCCGTCCAACTCCTCCTGACTCACCTCCATTAAAGGCAGGTCTTTTTTCAGATAAGGTTCGCTGAAACGCTTGGTCGGATCATAAGGCGGATGTGGTCCAGGAAATCCGATCTGTAAAAAAAGAGGTTCTGTTTTGGGGTAGCTATTCAACCACCACGTGGCCGTATCCCCCACAAACATATCGGGGTGCATATCCTCGGGTAGCTCCCAGTCGAATGCTCCCAATGCATCTTTGTAATCTGCTCTTTTTCGATACGATTCACGCTGTTGCTTTACCAATCCACGTGCTTTTAATGCTTTATCCCACTCATCAAAAAAATAGCGCTCCTCCAGGTAACGGTCCTTGTTCTCCACCACATAACGCTCATGAAATCCCAAGGGCGTGTGATAGGGGTAGCTGTGCATCTTACCCACATTGACGCAGCGGTAACCGGTGTCCGACAATTTCTCAATCCACGAACGCTTCCAGGAGTCCGCATTTTTAAAGATACCAGTAGTGTGCGGATAATATCCAGTAAATAGACTGGCTCGAGCGGGGGCACAGGAGGCGGCAGTAATAAAGCAATTATCAAAAGATACCCCCTCATTCACAAGTCGGTCCATATGCGGAGTGTCCATGTGATCATTACCCAAGGCGGCAATCGTATCAAAGCGTTGCTGATCCGTAATAATAAATATGATATTGGGCCGAGTAGTCATAACAGGATTATCGTAATTAATAAGGGTAATGGAAATATATGTCGGTTTGCACACATTTTCTTACAAAATTCCTAATTATCTTTTTATAAAGACAATACAAAAGAGGAAACGAAACCCTCTTGTATCATAATAACACCCTTACAGAGCTTACTCTGCCTTGTACTCGAAAGTGGATAGAATGACCGGATCCGGATACTTGACTAAATTAGAAGATACACAGGTGGACTTGAAGGGTAACTTAAAATCATCAAAGAGTGAAGCACCACGCTGGACTTGTTTAGGGGAGAGTCGACTGGCGAGCGAGCAATGGGGATCCCACTGAGCAGTCCGGTAAAATTTATTCATTGATGAAAACCCGGCATTCTCATCATGTAAACTGTGAAGTTTAGTTAGTGGTTTTGATTTTTCCGGGGAAAGAAAGAGTACGCCCCGGTCCTCAAAAAAAGCCAGATTTTCAAAATTGATCTCAAATCTTTTTTGGCCTTCCAAAAATCCCCAATCAACTTTCTTTGGGCCGCTAATTTCTCCATAAACCAAAGTTAAATGAGGAGTGAATTTTTTTTCAAATGCACGGCAGGGAATCTTATTTTCCGATATTTTTTTCCACATATCTTGAATAGTGGCATTTGTAATGTCGTCAAAGTGGACTTCAAGGGAATAAGGCATAATGGTAGAGTATAATATTTAGAAATGTAAGTGTACGAGCTTTATCTAAAAGTGCGATCAGTTGCAACGATTCTAATTTCACCCAATCAGTTCATTACAGATCGGTTAATTATTGTTTAAATCACTACAATTCGAATTCAACTCCTAACCCGAAATGAAAGAAATCTTTTAGCCCCTGATCCCCTGCTAAGTTAAGATCACGATCAATGGCCCAACTTTGGTTGATATGACCAATAAGGGAGAAGTTTTCGGTGATTAACTTTCCAACGCCCAAGTTTACCGAAAAGAAATTCATTCCGTTATGCCCGTCCGATACATATCGCTCGTTCCAGCCAAAAATGCCAGACAACGAACATTCGAACTCGTCACTTGGATTAAAAAGCTTAGTGTTTGACCATTCAAAAAAGGTTCCCTCGGCATCCATTGAGTAATAGGCATCCAATGAAGTTTCAAAAGCAAAAGGCAACTCCCCGTAACTGATGCCTGCAGACCATTCATCATCTGATTCATTATCCTTGGCAAAAACTAAATGGGTATATCCTGCATAGAATTGAAAGCCATTAATTTCCTGAGTAAAAGCGAGGTTATATTGCACCTCGTCATACTGGTGGTTAGAAGATCTCCCATACCAGACTCCACCCGAGAAATGATCATACCCTACCTCCAGTGAGCCTGCCCAAAGGGATTTACCATTTAAGGCGTCCCGTCCTTCAGAGAAGTAAAGGCTCTCCCAACCGGTGTGCGCATGGGCTTCAAAGGATTGATGAGCGTGAATTTTCTCAAAGGGTTTACTGGTCTCCGATTCGTGGGCATGACACAAAAAACGAGAGGCGAGTAGAATCAAAACGGGAATGGAATAACAAATTTTCAGGAACTCCTTAAACAAAGCAAACGGTTAACCCGCAAGTAAAAAAGGAATAACCCCCCAATCACTTACCTGATCACCAATCAAAAATAATAATGAATTTCGGCTTCTCAGCTCCAGTCCACCCAACGAAAGAAGATAAAAGAAATTAAGGAGAAGATTTTTTGATATTGTAAACTAATTTAATGCCTGAACAGAATCGAATTTACTTTGCGATTCCAAACCATTCCTTGCTCGATCCTCCGTGCATAAAAAGGCGATCCTCCGCACTTGCTAAAATCATTCCAACCATAGCATTCCCGATTGAGGAATACCCTAGGTACTGGTCTCCTCCAATATTTCTCTTCCCGCCAAAAAAAGCAGCTCCCCCCTCGGGTAGGCGACTCAGTTCAAGATACGGCAACCAGGTCTTCATTACGTCGCTGTGCTCTGTTGAAGCCCCCATTTTAATACCGGAAAATCCATAAATTAAACCGATCGAAGACATCGCATGTGCATGGCGCATTCTTCCATTTAAACGGACCAGCGCATCCGCTAAGGATTGAGCAAATTCCACTTCCCGGTCTGCAACAATGAGTGCGGTGACCATCGCACCAGTTCTAGCCGCAATATCCGGACTCCACCGAGCTCGTGAGGAATAGCCCAAAGCACCAGTCTTAGGGTCAACAGACTTCTTCACCTCGGAAAAAGAATCACGCCATGATTTTTCATTAATTGGATATCCACACTTTTCAGCCAGAGCCCAGGCCAAATGTGCCTGAACATTGATTACAATCAAGCCACCGCCGCTGTAAGGAATCGAGTAATGGTGACCCATTGTCCCCTTCTCGGTCACTCTCTTGGCAAGCAAATCACAGCATTTCTTGAGCGCGCTGAAATAAGTTTTATCACCAGTGGCTAATTGATATTCCGCAAGAAAGATTCCGTTGGAAGCAGTCTGCCAATTTTTGGGTCCTTTCTTAGGATCATTTAAATCGATCAAATCAATGCTAGCCTTCTTTACAAACTCGATCCCTTTCTTGACCGAGGACAGATGAGAGGGGTCATTATTTGCCAAGAGCACCAATCCGCAAAATGCGGTGGTATAAACATCCGCATCTCCGCCCACCCCCGGTTGCCAACGGCCCGATTTTTGCTGAATCTTAGCCAGGTGATTTGAAATATCTGCTAGAAACTTTTTTCTTTTGGGACAGGAAATTGGAGCTGTCAGCGAGAAAGACTGACTGAAAGGTAGCTTAACAGGTAAGGTAATTAACTCGGAGCCTCTTCGAACCTGAAGAGATAAAAGTGGGTTGGGTAAGCAAGAATTGAGATTCAAACTTACACCCAAAAGGGCCTGTGGTCCTTCTAGTCCAGTGTCAGTTTTTTTTGAAAACGGCTTGGGGAAATTTCCCGCGATCCGTACCAATCGATCACCAACTAAAAGTCCCCCTCTCTCCGCAGTCCCACCCTTACCCACATCCATGATAAGGATTTCTTTATCCCCATCTTTCAATCGACCGGTTGCCTCCAGTACTCCTAACGGAAAATCATGATGATCTCCGTTTTTACTGTTGATCAACTTCGGTCGATAAACTGACTGACCGCAAAGAAAAGCAGAAGCGAAAAGGCAAATGGCGAAGCAAGATACAAAAACATGCATTCGCTCATTTTTTGGGTTCAGGCCTCCGTGGCAAGAGAATACAAGACTAATTAAAAACTCTGCTTAACCAAGCTTCGAGAAAACCGCGGATAAAGTATCCTTGGCATCGCCGAATAACATGTTGGTGTTATCCTTAAAATAAAGAGGGTTCTCCACCCCGGAATAACCCGCAGCCATACTTCTTTTCAACGCAACGACCGATTTGGCATTCCAAGCCTCGATCACAGGCATCCCGGCAATCGGACTAGACGAATCCTCGAGGGCGGAAGGATTAACAATATCATTTGCACCGACTACTAATAAAACATCCACCTCGGGCAGGTCTTCATTGATCTCGTCCATTTCAAATACGATATCATAGGGTACATTAGCTTCAGCAAGCAAAACATTCATGTGCCCGGGCAGTCGACCAGCCACCGGGTGAATCGCAAAACGAACATTCACATCCTGCCCTCTCAGTGTCTCAGTAATATCTTTGACCACATGCTGAGCCTGAGCCACCGCCATTCCATATCCTGGCACGATCATGACTTCCTTCGCTTCTTTTAATTCCTCCGCCACCTCGTCCGCAGTGGTCTCGGTAATCGATCCTTTAATCTCCGATGCGGTAGCGGCACTGCCTCCGGCAGTTCCAAATCCTCCGAAAATTACATTTGCCAAACTCCGATTCATCGCCTTGCACATAATATAGCTGAGAATTGCTCCGCTACTTCCAACCAATGCCCCAGTAATAATAAGCAAATCATTTTTGAGCATGAATCCAGCCGCTGCTGCCGCCCATCCAGAATAACTATTCAACATCGAAACGACCACGGGCATATCCGCCCCACCAATTGCCACGATTAGATGGACACCAAGGACGAAAGAAATCCCCATGACAATTAATAGGCTGATCAACGCCTGATCGTGTCCCTGGTCGATAAACTGAGCACCCAGCCAAATAGAGGCACCAAGCATACCCAAGTTGAGCAGATGACGACCGGGTAAAAGCATGGGCTTACCACTCAAGGATCCCCGCAACTTTCCAAAAGCAACCACAGATCCCGTAAAAGTAACTCCTCCAATAAACACGCCCAGTAAAATTTCAATCTCATGAATCAATTTATTGGTTCCAGTGAGCTCAATATCGCTCGGATCAATAAAACTAACTACGCCCACCAGAACCGCAGCCAAACCGACAAAGCTATGTAAAATGGCAACGAGTTCGGGCATTGAGGTCATCTCCACTCTCTTCGCAAGAACAGCACCGATCACTGCCCCACCAAGCATTAGGGGAATCAATAGTTTAAAATTTTCCACCTCGCCACTGGCAAATGTAGCTAAGATTGCCAGGGCCATACCAAGAATGCCATAGATATTTCCTTTTCGGGCGGTTTCCTGTTTGGACAACCCACCCAAGCTCAGGATGAAAAACAAACCCGAGACGAGATAAGCCATAGTGATCAGTCCTTCTGTCATTCCTTACGAAACATTTTCAACATTCGATGGGTCACCAAAAACCCACCGGCGATGTTAATCGTAGCCAAAAAGATCGCCACCCCTGCAATCCATGGATTGGAGCCGGACACGAAAAGCATTCCACCTATCACAATAATTCCACTTATCGCATTGGTTACACTCATTAAAGGAGTGTGTAAGGAGGGGCTCACATTCCAAACCACCATGTATCCTACGAAACACGACAGCACAAATACGGTTAGCTGATCAAGAAATTCACTTTCACCTTTCCAGCCCAAGGCCAGCAGAAGCACGCAGAGTCCGCCCAGCATTACTCCGGGAGAAAAGATCGATTTTTTTTCTACGATTGGCTTCACGACCGATGGTCCTTTTGGGCTTTGAACATGCACACTGACCTCCACTTTGGGTGGAGGCCAGGATATTTCACCTTCATCCAAAACCAGGGCACCACGAATAATTTCGTCTTCCAGATTAATAGTAAAATTCTCTGTATTTCCCAGTAAATTAACTAGTTTCACGAGGTTATTGCCATATAGACGGCTGGATTGTGATGCCAATCGCGAGGGTAGATCGGAGTAACCCAAAATAGTCACTCCATGGACAATCTTCGATTCTCCGGGCTCCGTCAGTTCGCAGTTTCCTCCTCCCTCCGCGGCCAGGTCCACAATGACTGAACCGTGCTTCATACTCTTGACCATGTCCCCGGTGATCAATACCGGAGATTTTTTTCCGGGAATCATCGCAGTGGTGATAATAATATCCACCTCTTCGGCCTGCTCGGCAAACAGCTTCATTTCCGCGTCGATAAATTCTTTGCTCATCACCTTGGCATAGCCACCCGAACCGGCACCCTCCTCCTCAAAATCAAGCATCAGGAATTCACCCCCTAGACTCTTCACTTCTTCCTTCACCGCGGGACGAGTATCAAAGGCCCGAACGATTGCACCCATATTACGAGCCGCTCCAATTGCAGCCAATCCCGCAACCCCGGCTCCAATTACCAACACCTTGGCCGGTGGAACCTTACCCGCCGCTGTAATCTGACCGGTGAAAAAACGACCAAACGCATGGGAAGCCTCGACCACCGCACGATATCCGGCCACATTGGCCATCGAACTGAGCGCGTCCATCGATTGTGCCCTCGAAATCCGGGGCACGCAATCCATCGCTAACCAATTAACCTTTCGTGCCCCCAGCGATTGGAGTAATTTCTCATTACGGGCAGGATAGGCAAAACTGATCAAAGTTGCTCCTTCTTTAAACAAGGTAACTTCTTCATCGGTAGGAGGATTAATCTTGAGAAGCAAGTCTGCTTCACCCCACAACGGGGAAGAGTCATCAATAAGAACAGCCCCCGCTTCTTCATAGAGTTCATCAGTAAAATTAGCCTGTTGTCCTGCACCTGATTGAACTGTGACCTGATAACCAAGCGTCATCAATGAAGCTACATTTCCCGGACTGATTGCCACCCGTTTTTCAGTCGGAAGGGATTCTTTGGGCACGGAAAGTTTCATAAGGGCAAGTTACATCTAATGAATTGGCTGAATGTAGAGGATCTGTAAAGACTAAGTTTACTACTGTCATTCTAATCCTTGCTTTCAAGGACTGAGCCAATCGATATTTACTGCTCGTCTTTTTTATCAAAATGTGAATAATGTTAACAAGTCAAGTGGGAGGACAAAGTTTCACAGGTGGAATACACGGGATTAGAATAAGTGAACAATCGTTCGAATGCTGGCTAAACAAACAAACAACGAACGAAAGAATTCCCTATGAGTGATGAAGAAAACAATGATAAGCCTACGGATAACCGTATGCGCTTTGACGAACTTGAACTTTCACAGCCTATTTTAAAGGCTGTTCAAAAAGCGGGCTATGAACACCCCTCCCCTATCCAGGAACGTGCGATTCCTCCGCTCCTTGGAGGATCCGATTTTATCGGTGTGGCCCAGACCGGAACCGGAAAGACCGCGGCGTTTGCACTTCCCCTGCTCTCCCGAATGGATGAATCAGTTAAAGGTGCTCAGATTCTTGTCCTCGCCCCCACCCGGGAGCTTGCCCTGCAAGTGGCGGAAGCAATCGAAGGCTTTGCTGAAAACCTTCCTAAATTAAGGGTGGTTGCGGTTTACGGAGGTACTGGTTACGGAGAACAAATCCGCGAATTTAAACGCGGCACTCAAGTTGTGGTCGGTACACCCGGTCGAGTAATGGATCATATTGAAAAAGGATACCTCAAGTTAGACAAACTTCAGGCTTTAGTCCTCGATGAAGCCGACGAAATGTTAAGTATGGGCTTCATTGATGATATTGACTGGATCCTCGAACATACACCGGACGATCGGCAAACCGCTCTATTTTCTGCTACTATGCCCAAGCCAATACGAAAATTGGCAGAAAAGCATTTAAACAATCCGGTAGAGGTTACCATCAAGGTAAAGGCGGAAAACTCTCCTAATATTCGCCAGCAATTTATTAAAGTCAGGCAGCACGAAAAAAGAAATATGCTCCTCCGCCTGCTAGAAATTGAACGATTTGAAGCCATGCTTATTTTCTCGCGCACCAAAAACGCGACTATGGAAATTGCCGAAATGCTCCAGGGTAAAGGATATCTAGCCGAACCTCTCAATGGAGACATGCCACAGAATTTGCGCGAAAAAACGGTCGACCGTTTAAAGCGTGGAAAAATTAATGTACTCGTTGCCACCGATGTGGCCGCACGTGGACTGGATGTAGATCGTATCTCTCATGTGCTCAACTATGACGCACCCTTTGACCTCGAATCCTATACACACCGTATTGGGCGGACTGGAAGAGCCGGTCGTGAAGGGGATGCCATTATTTTTGTTACCAACAAAGAAACAAGGATGCTCAATGCGATTGAGCGTACTCTCAAAGTTCCCTGTCAGGAATATTCTTTCCCCACAAAGGAGGAAATGAATGAACGGAAACTGGAAGAATTCTTTGGTAAGATCGAAGAAAATCTCAAAGCCGATTTAGGTGATTATCGTACTGCTATCCAACGTTACCTCGAAGAATCCGGTAAAGATTCAATCGATGTGGCCGCTGCCCTGGCCCATTTAGAGGCAGGTAAACAAGGACTCTATTATGTGGATATGCCCCAACCTGCCAAGAAAAACTCCCGGGACAGTCGGTCCGGGAGAGATCGGGATAGTCGCGGTGGACGCGATAACCGTGGAGGTCGGGAAGATCGTGGAAGACGCAACGAACGAGAAGACCGCGGTGGTGCCCGAAGTGATTCCAACCTGCAAAGCTATCGCTTTGAAGTCGGGGAATTTCACGGAATCCAAAAAGGAGACATTGTCGGAGCGATTGCCAATGAAGTAGGACTAGACCCAAGAAACATGGGGAAAATTAGAATGTTCAAGGATCATACTTTTATGGATCTGCCTTCGGACATGCCCAACGAAATTATGACCGCATTAAAAACGGTTTGGGTTCAGGGTCACCAGTTAAATATTTCTAAGGACAAGGGCAGACCAAGACCGGACAGGGGTGGTGCTGGACGCTTTGACAAACGAAAGAAGTTTGGCAAAGGAGGCGGAGACTTCAAAAAGAAGTCCAAGAGCCGTTTTCGAGACTAATCTTAACTCAAACTATTTTTTCGCGGTAATCCATTGAACCGCATTACCTAACATATCCAAGTACTCCATGGTGGACATGGTGGAATTGTGATGCCCTAAAGTTGTCGAAAATATTCTACCTTTCCCATGGGTATTAATCCATGCACAAGCCTGCGGCTCATTAGGTTTTTTATCTTTCCCATTGTCTCCGTAAGCTAAAACCGTAGTTCCTTCGTAAACTTGTTGTACATTATACAACTCTCCTTCTGGCGTTAACCATCCATCGGGCATCTCCTTCATAATTGGATGATTGGCGTGCTTCTTCACTTTATTAACAGTGATAGCTGCCTTAGGACCATGACCTTTGGAACTGGCACCCAACATCTCCGTCCAGGCTTTCTTCTCTCCTTCTTTGGCAGGTATACTCCAATGATAGGAATGCATCGCACAATGTAAGGCAATTGCCGGCTTTCCAGCTTTGTGAATATCAGTAATGGATTTAACGAATTCAGCATCTTTTTCATGAGCAAAGCAGTGATTGTAAACGATATAATCATAACCATCTGCCCACCCTTTTTGACTCAACTTAGCCTTACTTTTTTTCTCATCCATTTCGAAAAAGATATCCCATTTAGTAGGCACACGCTCGTTGATTCCTTCACTAATAATATTTTTTTGGTTTTTATAATCATGGCAGCATCCCCCCGTGATCATAAATGCCTTCATGGTTTTTTTTTCACCATGATGTTTTCCAAAAAGTGAAAAGGAACTTAATAAAAGAGTAAGAATGAGGAATTTTTTCATGTATTGTTTGAAGTTTAAAAGGTGAAAACAATCGCTTACGCAAAACAATGACCCCATTTTTGACAAGCACTGAATTGCAATCCATGAAAATTTCATAAAATAGATCGGTGTAAAACTGGGATTTTCAAAACGCTATCTTAGAACGGAATCCCTCTTAAAAAAGTTCCCGAATTTTCTATTTAAGGATTGAGTACTATCCTTCGCATTAGATTAATTAATAATTTATGAAAACCCCACCCGTTCTTTTCGCTTTTTTTCTTTGGAGTGCAATATTTTCCAGTGCTCAGATTGGAAAACTTAAAGTGGGAACTGCCTGCGTTAATATAAGCCCCACTGTTTTCCCCATCCAGTTACGATCCGGTAAATCAAGTTTTGTGCATGACCCACTCCATGTCCGAGCGGTCGCTTTCGAGAACGGAAAAGGCCGGGCCGTCATCTGCCTGATCGATGCCATTGGTATCGGGAGGGAAATGTCGGATATTGCCAAGAGCAAAGCTGCCAAAAAAACGGGATGGAAAACCGAAGAAATGCTTATTTGTGCTACTCACACTCATAGTGCCCCCAAAGGTGGATCCGGTATGCCTGGGCGCGAAGCTTACGAAAAACTCAAGCACGATAAACTCGAAGAAGCCATCGTTCTTGCCATTGAACGCTTGCAACTTGCTAAAATAGGTTTCTCCTCCGAAGACGAACCCTCTGAAGTACGTAATCGGCGCTGGTTTCTAGAACCAGGAAACATGCCGCCGAATCCTCTCGGTGAAAAAGACCAAGTCAAGACCAACGCCGGTCGCAACCACCTAGTCAGGCCAGCAGGGCCGATCGACCCTGAAATCTGTGTAATCGATGTCCGTAACTCCAGAAACAAGCCCCTCGCTTTAATTGCTAATTATGCCCTTCATTATGTGGGTGGTGTGCCCAAAAGAATTGATGATAAAGATCGGGAAGTTGGAATGGCTTCGGCCGATTACTTTGGGGAATTCTCCCGAATCATGCCCTACCGGATCGGGGGATCCAATCCACCCGCAGACTTCGTTGCCATGATGACCAACGGGGCCAGCGGCGATATCAATAACCTCGTTTTCACCGGTACAAGAGCTCCCCGATCCCCTTTCGAACAGATTCGTATCGTCGCATCCAAGACCGCAGATACCGCCTGGCGGGCCGTGAAAAAGATTGAGGCCTACGAAACGAAACCGGTCATCGCTACCCGCCAACGGGAAGTCAACCTACCCTATCGGGAACCGAACGAACGCGAGATCAAACTTGCTGAAGATCTTCTCCAACGCACAAGAAAGGAGCGGGACGCGATCAACAGCCGGACCACCTCAGTAGCCACAAGGGTAATCGAATATGCCAACCCCGAGCATCCCAGAACTGAACCCGTCCTAATTCAGGCCTTTCGCATCGGAGATCAGGCCATTGTCAGTATGCCCTTCGAGGTATTGGTGGAAATCGGTTTGGAAATCAAGAAGAAGAGCCCCTTCGAGCGGACCTTCCTGATTTCGATGGCCAATGGTGGCTATGGCTATCTTCCTCCGCCTAACCAGCACAAACTCGGAGGCTACGAGACCTGGCTGGGGACTTCGCGCTTCCAGCCTCAGTCTTCCGATATCCTGATCAAGAATCTCCTTGAAATGCTTGAAGAGTTAAAGAAAACCTAAAACCAATGCCACCCGACCGAATTTTCAACACCCATTATTTTTTTATTTTTCTGGCAAGTTACGGCAAAAAAACTGTACCATTACCTGAATTAACATTCCAGGGTATTTTCCTTCACCCAGACAACCTGAATTATTCTCCCAACAATGACCTGATACATGCCGACCATCGTTGAGACCGAGGGTCGGGTCAAAAACCACATGGCATAGTACTATCTATATTACGCTCCGCACAAGCATATTGCCATAAGCATGGGTGATTCAGACAACCTCGACGGACCGTGTATGGAATATAAGGGAAACCCGGTCATTAAAGGTCCATCTGCCCCGGATATAAGATGGATAAAAGAAGAAAAAAGCTCTTCTTTTGGGGACACCTTAAAAATTTTCAAACTGAATTATGGACGTGTCAGAATGGAATTAAATTTAGCCATGCATGCGTGAGTATCAAAGCAGCAAATATCGGAACACGAAACGCAACCTACTCTCGAATATACAAATACCCGATAAAACTATATGACAGTCAGTATATCATGGTCTATTCAGATTTTGACAAGGCTGAAGGCACTCGCTCGGTCTGGCTGGCCCATTCAAAGAATGCGAGAAACTGGACTCAACCGAAAACGCCTTTAGTTGGTGCCGTTATGAGAGGAGCAAACGATCTTTACGGGCCTTCCCCTTTACTTTGGAAAGAAAGAAATTATCAACCCCCGACGGTGGCAGGAAATTTTCTTTATGCCCTGCGTGAGGACGGGTTGATTCTGATTGCAGATATTTCCAAAGGTTTTAAATTTCTCGGGAAGAATGATATGGGAGAACGGGTGATCGCATCTCCCGTACCCATCAATGGCAAGATTTTGATCCGTGGAAAAAGAATCTGATGTGTTTCAGTAACAAGACTTAAAATGAGCCGAGTTTTTCTCTAATCGCTCACATATCCGGAAGTACCTCCGTCATTGTCCTGAAAAATAGTGCGTAGGTCGGTTAGGCTCGGCTTGGACAGAACCGGTTTAATATAACTGTTAAATAGTGCGTAGCCCAGAGGGTTGTTTTGCTGGACGCCGGAGGGGGTTCTGGCATTGTCATTCCACTCGGGGGCGAGAGTACCATTTTCCCAAAATTCCTGCCCATACTCCCACATACCGAAATTGAGAAGGTAGAGATATTCCTTCGAGGCAACGCTGTAGGTGTCAGGGGTATTGATATTCTCATCTCCATAGTCCTTGAGGCTGAAGACACCGTTATCGACTGCTTCTTTCATGGCGTAATACAGTTCGCTCGTCTGCCAACCGCTGTGAAATTCGTAATCCCATTGAAGTGCGTTTTGGGATCCGGTCACTGCTCCCGGCACACCATACAGATGAATTGTATGCATCAGATGCTCCAATACCTCGGCGATATCATAATTGCCGACATTGTTTACCTCACCATCACTACTGTTTCGATACCATACCATATCGTTCATCATGTAGCTATCCAAGCTTCGGTAACCATTGTAGGATTGAATCCCGCTATCGGACAGTGGATTGGGAGAATAATCGCTACCTCCTCCATAGGCTAGTCGTTGAGCTGCAGGATATCCTGCATGCCAGGTGCCGGAAGCACCCTGAAGGACTTGGATCAATCTTTCTTGTGATGGAATATCTATTTCGGCATCGTTTGGATCTGTGAGTAATTTTACGGTCTGGGCGATTTTCTTGACCCATTCATCGGGCACGGCAATTTGTCCTCCCACGGCACCGGCCACAAAAAGCTGGAGACCATTAATTTCAAGGGAACGGTCGAACCAAGTTGAGATGTTGCTATTCGAAGTGATTGTGCCACTCGAATAATACGCGGAAGTGTAGGCATTGGAATCGTACTGACTAAACTCGGCAACCAATTCGGATTGAGAAGACCACTTTTGGGTATCTGCCCGGTAGAAGCCAAGTTGGGGAAGATAGTATCTCCAAGCTTTGATTTCATTTACATAAACCCATGGAAAGATGGATGAGGTAGTCCATAGCCATTTGAGATCACTATGATACATCCAAAAATTTTCCGTATTCGAAGAAGGAATGTAGAGCCATCCAAGATTTGTTAGATAAACCCATGGATTAGATGATTCAAAATAAGCTCCCAGCCAAGAACTCTGATACCAATTGGAATATCCAAGGTAGGGAGAGTCTGGTAAAATGGAAGAGGTGTTATCGTTATTTTCTGACACCGAATAATTACCATCAGGCAATTTCATAATTGGAAAGTGGTAAGCATCCGAAGTCATAAGGCTGACAATAGCTGGATCAGTCTGTGCTAACATTTCTTTTGTATAGGGTGTCCATTCATTGGTGTAATTTGAATGGTTGCGTCCTTGCCAATTTTGAGCACCGAGGTGGGTGGTTGTAGCCCAATATACATACTCGGTGATTTGAGTGGCATAATCGGATGTCTCGTCATAGTAAGTGTACCATGCATCTGCAGGGTACTGTGCGGGAACATTTTCAAAATAGCCTCCACGAGCGGAGTCCATTGCATTCGCCACGGATGAGCCTTTGTGTTCTCCCCAGATATCAGGAAAAGCTTCATCCCAACCTAAATCTGTGACTAAATGAAGAACTTCTTCGAGAGTGGCATCGCGGTCATTGCCCGAGCTGCCGATTACAAATACCTCATCCGCAAAAAGGTTTTGGCTTCTGGTTAAAATTTGAATTAATGTTTCGAGGGAGCCTGAAAACGATTCCTGCTCACTTTCGGACTCGAAAAGGACCATTGTGGCAATTTCTGAATTTGAATTTCCCAACAGTTTAGCTAGCACTTCAGGCTGATCAACGGTGCCGTTCTCATCGTTGTCCAAATACTCGGCCAATACATTTGCGGTATGTAAGACTTTATCGTCAGGCACAGAGTCTGTCGCAAGTACCCGAAGGCCAAATACTTCCACGTATTTAGTAAATACATTTGAGGCATTCTCTAAATCAACTGGGAGGCTACTTGTAACAGTAAATACACTACCGTTTGCATTACAAATTGTTAAAAGAAATAAGAAAAAGGCAAATTTCACTACTCTCTGTTAAAGTGAATTAAATATTAAGCAACTATTATCGCATCGCCGTATGAATAGAAACGATAGCCTTTGGAGATTGCTTCGACATAAATCTCTTTGAGCATCAGTAGCCCACCCGTTTGCCTGATGATAGAAAAGCTCCGACCAGGCAGAGCAGGATGGATCCGGGTAGATGAAATGTACTCAGTAAATGATCGAACCCCAGAAAAGATTAGGGAGGACGGATAAATACTTGGGCTTCGGTCTGGATGGTCAGCCTCCCTCCCAATTCAGTAAGTGAGAAATGCGTTTTGTGATTGGCATCTGATAAAAAAAGAACGCAGCGACTAAAAACTTTCTTCAATTCAAGCCTTATCGGGAGGCCATCACCTCCTTATTTCACCAAACATCCATGAAAGTCCTGATCTGCCCCGAAGATATGACTCAAATTAAATTGGGCAAAAAATTTGTCTATGATCGACTTCCCAAAGATGTTCAGAAAAGAGTGGTATGGAAAAGTGAATACTGGCTCACCGACGAAGCCCTGAGTACCTATCTTCAATCTGCTGGGCTTTTCGGATTGGAACAACATTATCCCATTATGTGTATTGGCAATGGAATACCTGCACTCCTTGGCAGATTCCGTGAACAAACAACCAAAGGATTCATGTGGAAGGATATCGGCTTGAGCGACTGGTATTTTGACAGTGATTCCAAGTTCGACATGGATAGACTGACCGCAGCGGTTTTGGTATTGGCGAATGACCCACAGGGAAGTAATAGACGGGCAAAAAAAGCCCAAAACTATGTTAATTCCTTAAACCAAAAATGTGTCGGCCAGGTTCGTAGAAATGTTACTTAGAAAAAGGTAATTCAAGAATATTTGGAAAATGGATGCTCAGGATCATCCGCTTTTTCCTGAACCAATGACAAAGCATCTGCAGTTCTTTTCTTGAGGTACTTAGTGAGGGCAAAGGATGCCCAAATTGAACCAATTAAAATGACCGACATTATAGCAATCACGATGTACATAGGCCAGAAAACTCCTTTTTTGAGAACCGAATCGCTTGGGTTTTCAGGATCATAATAAACATCAATACTTTTTCCTGTGGGATAGGATTTTAATTCCTCCTGAGCATCCGACCTCTCATTGTGACTCATAGTTCCAAACCCAACGGTATTTCCCTCATAATTATTTCCTTCCACGGTGTAGGAGTATGTAACCCTGACACTGTATGATGTACTTGTTCTGGTAAAACCTCGAGCATCCTTGCTCTTGCTTTCGCTCTTTTCAATATTTGACTTAAGAACGGTGGCCGTTCCCTTATCCCAGTCCTCGCTCTGCATACCCTTATTTATGGCCCATAAGCCAAAACCGAGAAAAATAATACTCCCAAAGCCAAAGCTAAGCGGAAATAGACGACCCACAACAAAAATAAATGCTTTGGAACAGCCAGGTGAAATAGGTGGACGAGAATTGGGCGGTGCTTGATTCATGATTTTTTAATTCTTTGTGTAAAATTTACAGATATTGGAAATGGGCTTGCCGTTGAGTGTTAACCTTACCGAAACAATCCCTGTCGATGGTTTCTTGATCTCCATAACTGCCTGACAAATAGCATGTTCATTGGGAGATAAATCCATAAAATCAGGATCCAAAGAAAAACTCCTCTCCATTCTCTAGCTCAAGAATGAAACCATTCGCATTGGGTGGGGATGCGATCCAGTCTAGTTCAAGCATGGTTGTATTGGACTCAGGCAAATCAAAGGCAAAGGAAGCATTGACCAAGGAGGGTGTCTCAAGTGATTTGCCTGTGGATTGCTTCAACTCCTGGATCAGCAGGTCACGAACTCTGCGGGATTCCTCATCACCACCTCCCCTGTTTAGCCGCTCAAGCGAATGCTCGATCAATTCATTTTTAAATTCACATCCAACCTGAAGACCCATAACCAAAAAGAAAAGTATCAGACGTAAAATATATTTTTTCATCAATAATCAGTGAACCGTCTTCTTTTGGAAGCATCCCCGTCAATTGGGCTACGCTTTTCGAAAAAGATACTGATAAACCCAATAATGAAGACACATACACCCAAGAAAACCACTGCGACACCAAATAACGCAGATCCTATGGAATCACTTATACCTTCTGCCATCTCTCCGGCACTGGGACTCTCAACATTCTGATAGAAAGTGATGAGACTGAGAACGGCATCAGTTCCGAAAACGATCAGGCTTAGGGAAATAATCACTGCTCCCGAGAGAAGAAGTTTCGTAGATGTTTTCATTTACAAATTTTAGGCAATGGCGAAATCAAATACACACTTCATAAAATTTAAGGAAATATCGGGAGTTTAATCATCAATATTGTTTAGCAATTTCACTGTGCCTAAAGCAAGAGGTTATATGGTCGTTCACCATCCCGACCGCCTGCATAAAAGCATAGCAAATAGTCGGTCCAACAAACTGAAATCCTCTCGATTTTAATTCCTTACTCATTTTTTCAGATTCTTTTGTTTTTGCAGGAGTCTTATCCCAACTTTCCCAATAATTAGTTATTGGATTATGATTTACAAAACTCCAAAGAAAGTCAGAAAAGCTTCCCTTTTCTTCGATTAATTTCAAATAAGATTTGGCATTTTGCCTTGCCGCTAAAATTTTCAATCGGTTTCGAATAATTCCAGAATCTTCAAGTAAAGTTTCAATTTTCACTTCCGTCCAGTTAGCCATTTTAAACGGATCAAATTGATCGTAGGCCTTTCGGTAATTTGCCTGACGCTTGAGAATTGTGATCCAGCTTAACCCTGCTTGCGAACCATCGAGGATTAGTTTTTCGAATAATTCCAAATCATCATAAACGGGTACCCCCCACTCTTTATCATGGTACTCGAGATAGATTGGATCATCCTTCGGCCAAGAACATCTAGATTTAGTCATTTGTTAAGAACTGCATCAATAAACACCGAGACTTCAGATATAAAAGCATCCTGACTTTCCCATGGTACCCGATGCCCCGCATTGGGAATTATTTGGTGTCGGACCTGCATACAATGGGCAGCCAAGTCCTGCCCAATTTTTGTGTACTTTATATCATCACAACCAGAGATGTAGAGCAAAGGAGGAGTTTTTAGCTTCCTTAACATTGGAAGCATATTCCCCTGCCTTGCTTTGGAAAACACATCAAAAAAACGACTAATTTTTTCTGAGTCCAATTCAGAGATTTCCCTACTCGCACAATTCGATCTCCCACAAAAAACAGGGAGTTCATCCCACTCAACAAGTAATTCCTGAATATCTTCTGTCCGAAAGCGTCGTGCCCATTCGAGATCCTTCTGCAGTTGCTTACTCCTTGCATCGTCCGAGATTAAACCCGGGTCTGCACCAACTGCAATAACACCGCTCCACATAGCAGGATTATTCACTAGGGCATCCATGGCCAGTCGTCCACCCATTGAATATCCCAGTAATAAAGAAGGTTCCCCTTTTGTTTGCTCCTCCACTTTTTCATAAAACTGTTCACGCCAATCCCCAAAACTTTCGTACTCGTTTTCATACAAATTGACCGCTTCGACCTGGACCGATCCAAATTCTGATTCGATTGCATTACCAATTGGCTTCCAAACTAATGCAGTCTGTAACGATCCATGCAGGCACCAGATTCTCACAATAGTAAACCTTTAAAGTAGGACATCCTATTCATTCTCTTCATCCGGATTTTCTGATTCCATGACCGTAGAAGCCATAAGCTCCTGTGCATTTTCAAAATCCGTGTCAGCAACCTGAACACGAATACCGGATCGGGTGGCAAAAATGTGGGGGGCCACCCCCGCAGTGAGTTCGTCCGGAATAAATGCATCAATTCCACAGGAAGCCAACTTCAGCTTGAGTAATTCGGCTTCCATAAGCGTTCCAAAATGGGCAATGGTTTTCATAATAAATAATAGGATGTAGTGAACCGCGTTATTACTCAGTTATAATGCTAGTTACAAAATCTTACCAATAAGAAAGATTTTAGTTTGATTCAAGAAGGCTTTAAAAATAAAAGTTTATTATGTTTTACACCCTACGCATCCTACCTGTACTTGCCCTCATTCAGCTTTCTCTTCTTGGGAAACCCTTCCATATCTATTCTCCCAGCTCCAAGCAAAATACTCTATGGATTGTCAAGGCGACGCCCAAAGGCGAAAGCCTGAAGCTCGAGGTTGCGGAGAAGGTGAAATTCGGCTTCTCCGGCCGTGTGATCACCGCTCATCCGAGCAAGCCTCTTCTTTATGTAACTGCCACGGGTGGAGATCCCGGCAAGGTGCCGGGGGCGGTCGTGTTCTTAAACAAGGATGGTTCCTACCAAAAGCATCAGAAAGTCAATTTCAATGACGGAGCCTGCTACCTGAGCCTGGACAAGGAAAATAGGCACATTCTGGGAGTGAGCTATGGAAACGGACGGCTCAATGTCTATCCACTCAACGATCAGGGCATCCCCGGGAAAGCCGTAACCACAATCGATGAAGGAAAAAAGGAAGCTCACTGCGTACTTCTCCCACCGGATGGAAAGAACGTCTACATACCCTATGTAAAAGGAAATCTGGCTATCCTGCAGTACGCTTACGATGGCAATACCGGAAAGGTAACTCCGCTTAAACCCAAGGATGCCAAGCCTCCCCTCGGTTCGGGCCCCCGGCACATGGCTTACCACCCCACCCTTCCCATGGTCTACTTCAGCAACGAGCAGGGCATCGGCCTCTCTTCTTACAGACGAGAAACCAACGGGCAGCTCAAGGTGGAACAGGACATCAGCATTTTACCACCCGGCATGTCCAAGATTGGATTGAGTGCCTCCGATCTCCTGATCACGCCCGACGGCGAATTTCTCTACGCCGGTCTACGCGGACACCGTCAAGACTTTAGCCGTATCTCCCGTTATCGGGTTATGGAAGACGGCAAGGCCGAGTTTCTTGGTCTAACCGAAGCCGACCAAGTCCCCTGGGGGCTGACCCTTTCCCCGGACGGAAAATTTCTTCTCGTATCCGCCACCACCGGAGCCAGTCTCGCTGCTTACCGAATTTCAAAAGACGGGAACCTCAAGAGAGTGGCTACGCTGGCATGGGATGAAAGAATGTCAGATCTAGTGGCTCGCTAGCGTTTTTCCTAGTATGGCTAAGTTGCTGGTTATTCTATCGACCGCTGTCCTCTCATTGAACGGCGGGAGCGTAGCAGCTGAGAAAACCAAGCAATCGGTAAATCGAGTAAGCGTAGAGAACAAAACCCTCCCCTTCCCTCATAACCGTTTGCGTGACTTCTATCGCCAACAGGCTCAGAAATTTATTACGAACGGGGATCAGAATTATTCACGAATGCTCAATCCATTCCCTGGGTTGGACGGAGGGAGCTGGGGACACTGGGGACAAAACCCGGAATCTAATAATGTAGACGATCGACTCAATGAAATCGACTTCGGAGGAGTCCTGATGCAGGCGACCAATCATGCGGAGGGCTGGGCCAACAAGGGAGTTTCCGTACAAGCGGGTAACTATACCGCAGTCTTCGATCCGGAAAAATTTTGCTTTGTGGATGCCTGGGAAGGCGGGTTACCCGAGTGGGGAAGTCGCCGCTATGGCATTACTTCTGGAGTTAAGGCAAAGGGAAAGAAAGTCGGAGGCTTTCCTGCGGGAAAATGGAAACTACCGGAAAAGATTGAAACCAAATATCTTGGATTTTACAAAACCAAAGGCAAGACCGTCTTTGGGTATCGCATTGGAAAGACGGAGATCTACGAGTGGGTCGAGGGAAAGGAAAAGCTTACCTATCAACGGTTGATCCAGGGAAAACTTCCTGAGGGAGTGGTCTTTACCGGAAATGATTTTATCCGCGAATCATCGATATCCGATTTGATAGAACTCCTTCAACCCGCTGAGGCTCAATGGTCCGATAAAGCCGTCATCACTAAAGGCAAACTAGGGAAAGTCATCCCCCGTTCGCCTTATGTGATTGATACCCTGACCGTTCCCTATCGGGATCTTAACCCATTCAAGACACCGATGCGAATCGGAGGTGTGGGTGTTTTCTCTGACGGTCGGATTGCCGTGTGCACGATCATGGGGGATGTATGGATTGTGGATGGAGTCGATGACACCCTCGAGAAGTTGGTTTGGAAAAGGTTCGCAAGCGGCTTAAATCAACCGCTCGGCCTCGTGATTAGTGATGATCTAATCCATGTGATCGGGAGGGATCAACTAACCCGTTTACACGACCTAGATGAGAATGGAGAAGCCGATTTCTATGAATGCCTGACCAACGAGTTCCCGACCGCCCGGGGAAACAGTTTTGCTCTCACCCTACATCAGGATGATCAGGATCGTTTTTACTGGTTTATCCGGTCTTCCCAGTTTGGCATGACCCGTTACACCCCCGGATCAGAACCGATAGCGATTGCCACCGGACTACGGGGATGCAATGGCACCGGAGTTTCCCCGGATGGATCGATTGTCTTCGCGATGCCTCAGGAAGGAAGCTGGCAACCCGCCTCCGGTATCTTCGAAGTGGGCAATGGAAGCTACCATGGCTTTTTTGGGCCCAAGCCTGAATTTGGAAAACACGGCTACCAGATGCCCCTCTGTTTCCTTCCCCGTGGAATCGATAATTCCTCAGGTGATATCGTTTTCGTTCCCAAGGATAAAAGATTTGGTCCCCTAGCCGGTAGAATGATCGGTACCTCCTTTGGGTATTGTGAGCACTACCTAGTCCTGCGAGAAGTGATGAAGGACGGTAAAGTGCAGGGAGGAGTGGTGCCCCTCCCCGGAGAATTTCTTTCCGGTGCTCATCGTGGAGCGTTCAGTTCCAAGGATGGACACTTATACATCGTGGGCACGGATGGTTGGCAAAGTTATGCACAGGAAAATGGTAGCCTGCAACGAGTTCGTTGGACCGGGGGTGAGATGCTTCTTCCCGAGTCGGTGGAAACCCGTAAGAATGGATTGATCATCCGCTTCAATGAATTCATTGATCCAAACTCCCTGGATCTGGATAAGGTCTTTGCATCTCAATGGAATTACTTACACAGCGACGCCTACGGATCACCCGAATATTCCGTCCGCCAACCCGGAATCACCGGACACGATCCGGTCAAGATCCGTTCTCTGCATGCCCTAAAAGATGGAAAATCCATCTTTGTGGAAATCCCCCAGCTCCATCCAGTAATGCAGTTTCATCTTTATCTCGAATTGAAGACTCTCGACGGACGACCTTTCACTCCCGAACTTTATTACTCCATTTTTCATCAGGGCAAGGAGTTCACCGATTTCCCCGCTTATCAAAAAATTGCCAAAAAGGAATGGAACAATTTCCCCCATCCGGACGAAAGTCCGGTCGATCCGAGGCTGCTCGCTCAGGAAGCACAGGCCAAAATTGTGGGAGATGAAAAGGTATTGGCTGCAATCGAACGGATCGAATTGGATGCCATCGCCGGGTTACAGTATGCTCAAAAGGAATTACGGGTAAAGCCTGGGTCCAAAGTCGCCCTGACTTTTCGTAATCTCGATCCGAGCATGCCCCACAATGTTGCCATTGTGCAACCGGATCGACTAACCGCAATTATGGATGCTTCGATGAAGCTTGCCTCATCGCCTAAAGGAGTAGCTCAGCATTATGTTCCGAACGATAAAGGTGTCATTGCGATGTCACCGATTCTGCAAAGCGGTAATTCCTATGTCATCTACTTCCGTGCCCCCCGCAAACTTGGAACCTATCCATTTCTGTGTACTTTCCCGGGTCACTGGCAGGTAATGCAGGGCAAACTGATTATCGAATAAATAAACCAATAAAATTAATTATAGGTTTGGTCTTTCTGCTAAGGTTTATTTTATTTTCAATACTTTAGTTTCAGCATGATTTCGTTTAAATTGAATTTCAAATACTGGTTAGCACTTTTCCTTGCATGTAAATTTTGCTTGGCTCAAGAGAAGTTGATCCCAGTCCTTATTGTCGACGGACAGAATAACCACGACTGGGTAAGTACAACCGATTCGATCGAAGCCACTCTCCGGGCAACAGGGCGATTCTCGGTTGAGATCGATACCGCTCCGCAAAACAAATCGATGAAGGGCATTCGTGGACCGAAAGCAGATGCCCCTGATTATCTCAAGGAGAGTTATAAGAATTTTCGCAGAATTCAACAAGGTGCTGAAAAAGAAGACAAAGAGAGCCAGGAGGAGGAATGGAAAAACTGGAATCCATTTACCGGCAGGCATCAGGCAGTGGTGCTTAACTATAATGGAAGGGAATGGGCTCAAGAGACCAAGGAATCTGCAGTCGAGTTCGTGCGCCAGGGAGGCGGACTGGTTCTGGTCCATGCCGCAAACAATGCTTTTCGAAACTGGGATGCTTATAATGAAATGATTGGATTGGGGTGGAGACCCGCGAGTTTTGGAGACTGTATCAAATGGGAAGTGCTTAAGAACAAACCTTATGTCGCCTGTGTCGATTGTTCTTCCGGGCATGGTTCCAGGCATCCCTTTCAGGTAAATGTTCGCCAATTAGATCATCCGATTATGAAGGACATCCCCACCACCTGGATGCACGGAAAAGATGAGCTTTATCATAACATGCGTGGCCCCGCCAAAAACCTGTCCATTCTTTCCTCCGCTTACTCAAACCCGAAACAGGGAGGAACCGGCGAGCACGAGCCAATCACTTATGAAGTCAAGTACGGCAAGGGACGGGTCATCATCACCACGATGGGACACTTCTGGCCAAACCAGACCGATTGGGACGGTTTGCATTGCGTAGGCTTTCAGACCATTTTGGCTCGCTCTGTTGAATATGCTGCCACCGCCCAAGTCACCCTTCCGGTTCCTCCAGAATTCCCCAGACTCTTTGAAGTTTCTTTTAAGCAGCCTCATGCTGTAATTTGGAATCAGAAAAGTCCCAAAGCTACAGAACAATCTACCGGCCATGCCAAAAAGGAAATAAATCCTTATGCTATCCTCACCCCCGAAGAGGAATTGGAAACCTTCGAACTTGCTCCGGGTTATGTCGCCGAACTGGTCGCATCTGAGCCGATGGTACAGGAACCCGTCCTTACGGTCTGGGATGGCAACGGGGCGATGTATGTGGCCGAAATGCGGAGCTATATGCAGGACGAAAATGGAACGGGTACCAAAACCCTTCGCAATGGACGGATCAAAAAACTGGTGGATCTGAACGGGGATGGGCGAATGGACCAAGCCACCATCTTCGTCGACAACCTCAACCTTCCCCGAATGATCCTTCCCCTCGATGACTGGATTGCAGTCCGGGAGACTGATACCATGGATGTGGTTGCATATCGCGATACCGATGGTGACGGTATCGCGGATGAAAACAAGATGCTTTATGAGAAAGGTCCCTACAGCCGGAACGGACCCAAGACATCCGTCGAGCATCAGGACTCCGGAATGCTCTGGAATGTGGATAATCAGATTTATATCACCTACAACATGGAACGGTACCAGTTTACCGACGGTACCTGGCGTGCTGAGAAGCAGCCCGGTCACTGGACACAATGGGGCCTGACCCACGACGACTATGGTAAGCTCTTTTGGATCGATAATACCAACCCTCTCAAATCTGCCCAGTTTCATCCAAAGTATTGGAAGACCGTTCACCGGTTGGCCAAAAATTTACCTGCAGGAGATCCGGTGTCCCTGGGAAAACCCTATGAACCTGCCTTCACCAAAGCCACCAGTATTTGCCTGACCGGAGACCGTGGCGGGCAAGTGAGCGAAGTCCGCGGATTTACCTCCGCCTGTGGTCAGTCCATTTACCGGGGAAATAAATTTCCCTACGATTCACGGGGAGCCTATTTTTTCTGCGACCCCACCATTCATGTGCTTCGGCGGGCTTATGTGGAGTATCCGGATGGTAAACTCATGCTTCGTAAAGCGGAACCTGAGGGCGAAGAATTCTTTCGATCCTCCGATTTCAATTCCCGTTTTATCAACACGGCCGTCGGCCCGGATGGATGTCTATATGTCACTGACATGTACCGTGGAATCATTCAGGATGCCCCCTGGTACAATGAGGGAAACCGGGAATTCGCCAGACGGACCGGTGTAAACAAACACATTCAAATGGGGCGAATCTGG
>Ga0206130_10001268_pt1 | contig 37608 bp, 40 predicted proteins | sample Helgoland_Spring_9_FD_148637 | JGI IMG/M metagenome (GOLD analysis project Ga0206130, IMG submission 148637) | Pelagic subsurface seawater microbial communities from Kabeltonne, Helgoland, North Sea - Helgoland_Spring_Bloom_20160512_1 | ecosystem: Environmental > Aquatic > Marine > Epipelagic ...
TCGGGCCTATTTCCACTTCGGTGGAAAAAAAGATTAAGGCAGCGATCCCTTCTCCCGCAACCACACCTTTAGAAAAGAGAGAGGCAACTTCTTTACCTGAGCCAGTTCATGTCCACTCAACTTCTCCCGTGCAATCCAAGGAAAAAGAAATTCTCGCCTTTGAAACTCATGAGTCAAAGCTGAAATTTCCGCCCCCTCCCGAATTAACTCTTCCAGCGGGCGACAAAGAAGAGCAATGGAAGTGGTTGAAGGAAAAAGTAACAGCCTGTGAGATATGTAATCGAGAGCTCAGCCCTGCTGGTAAAATTGTTTTTGGAAGTGGAGATCTCGACGCTAATTTATTTTTTTGCGGTGAAGCCCCCGGAGTAGATGAAGAGAACGAGGGCGAAGCGTTTGTAGGACCTGCTGGTGATTTATTAAATCGGATCATTGGGGCAATGGGTCTATCCAGAGAATCGGTGTATCTTGCCAATATTATGAATTGGCGTCCTCTTCATACCCAAGCCTTTGGCAACCGGCCCCCCACTGTAGAAGAGTTGTCTTTTTGTTCACCTTATCTAAAGGCACAAGTGGAGATTGTGAGACCGCAGGTCTTAATTTGTTTAGGGAAGGTGGCGACCGATAGCTTACTCGGGCATGATCCCAAGAGAAGGCTATCTGATTGTCGTGGCCAATGGAGTGAAGCTTTGGGTATTCCTACGATGGTTACATATCATCCATCCTACTTATTACATAACCCCAGTAAAACCAGTAAGCGTAAGGTCTGGGATGATCTCTTGTTAGTGATGGAAAAGCTTGGTATGCCTATCTCAGAAAAGCAGCGCGGTTTCTTTAGTTCTTGAGCATAGATTTGGTGGAGAAAATACTCATGGTTTTAAATGGCTCCCCTCCATCTGAAGAGCTGCTTCGCTGGCGTACGGAGGAGGCAGATCATGTACTTGCTGTGGATGGTGGGTGGCATGCCTTACGCCATGCGAATCTTCTTCCGGATGCGGTGATTGGGGATTTTGACTCTTTTGATGAAGCTGAGAGGGTAAGAAAAGAATTTCCATCCATTGCATTGCATCATTTTGAAAACCAGGACCGCACCGATTTCCAAAAAGCGTGTGATTGGGTTGCGGATTTTACCCAGACCAAATGCCTTACTGTTTTGGGCGGTTTGGGAAATCGGAGTGATCACTTTTTATCCAATCTTTTCGCGGCGATGCAGGTGAATGTATCCTGGGTTCTTTCCTTTGACGACGAACGCGAATGGATTCGGCGTATTACTCCTTCCACACCTTTGGTGTTAAACGGACGAAAAGGTGCAACCATAAGCCTGCTTCCTTTGGTTGACTGCTTTGGTGTTCAATCTTCAGGTCTTAGCTGGGAGATAACCAACGCTAACCTCTCACCTGCAACCTCCTTTAGTCAAAGTAATCAATGCGAGACTGATGAGGTAAGAATTGAGTGCGCCAAGGGTACCCTGTTCGCGGTGGTACCCAAAGGCTTGTGAATACAAATTAAAAATTCACAAAAAAAACCACTCCGAAGAGTGGTTTTTTTGTAGATGTAATAAAACTTTATTTATATTGAGGCAGGTGCCCACGATCCATGGCTTCTTTAAAATATTTTTCAGGATCCCGTTTCCAGCGACGCTGAGCGCTTGACGACCAAAAGTAAATTGTTTTGCCTTGGTATTCAACCGACTTGGATTCAGGATTAACAATGCGTTCTGGATAAATTGGGCAGAAGCGTTGGTCTAATAATGTTACTTTATCAACTCCAAGTTCTTTCTTTTCTGCATCTGAGAAAAGTTTGGCAAGTTCCGGTACAGCTTTGAGGTAGTATGCTGTTGCTTTATCAAAGGCTTTTACGCAACTTCCACAGCAGAAGTATACCTTTTTGCCGAGAATTTCAGAAAATTCTTCAGGGTCAACTTCGTCACCCAACATAATGGCGCATTCTTCATTCGCTGAGAATGCAAAGTTAAAGGTGAGAGAGAAAAATAGGATGCTTAGAATATATTTCATACTCTTTTAATGTCCTTAAACCATGATTTTATCAAGCCTTTCAGCAAAAAAAATGAAACTTATTTGGATGATGCCTGTGATCAAAGGTTGACGGATACCTCTCTAATGTCATCCCTTGTGAGTAGATCAGATTGCTATGAATGATAAGCAAGCAAAGCTTTGCCAAGAAAAATTAGCCGAAGCTCTTCAGGAAATTGAAAAGTCTTTGAGCAAAAGTGAAGCTGCAGCTGAAGCCGTTTCACCCGATAAAAGCTTGGGCCGACTTTCAAGGGTGGAAGCGATGCAGGATCAACAACTTATTCTTGAAGTTCGGAGGCGGCATAAGAAAAGAAAACTTGAGATCATCAATGCAATGTCTCGGCTCGAACAGGATAAGTTTGGAAAATGTTCCTTTTGTGGGGCAGATATATCCGAAGAGCGTCTCGACGTTTTCCCTGAAGTTGAAACCTGTATTCGCTGTGCGTAAAGCTGAGGAGGCTGTATACTTTTTGATAAATCCTAAATCTGCGAATCGAAGCAGTTGGATTACTTGGATGTAAGCAAATAATTTAAGAAAGGCTGTTCATATCAATCACAAACCGATATTTGACATCACTTTTAACTAACCTTTCATAGGCATCGTTGATTTCTTCCATTCTTATAACCTCCACTTCTGAAACGATAGAATGGTCCGCACAGAAATTGAGCATTTCTTGGGTTTCCTGGATGCCACCAATCAAAGAACCAGCCAGGCTTTTGCGTCCGAAGATTAACTGGGCTGCATTGACATGGTTTAAAGGTTCCACTGCGCCCACAACGCACATAGTCCCATCAATTTTGAGGAGGTCTAAATAAGAATCAATATTGTGGTTTACTGGAATGGTGTTGAGTAAAAAGTCAAATTCACCAAGTTGCTTGCTCATTGCACCAGTATCGCTGGCAATCAGCACATCGTCAGCCCCGAGCAACTTGGCATCTTCCGCTTTGGATTCGGAGTTGGTGATCATTACAGTTTGAGCACCCATGGCGTGGGAAAATTTCACCCCCATATGCCCCAATCCTCCCAAACCAATAATTCCCACTTTCATACCTTTTCCTATCTGCCAGTTCCTCAGTGGAGAGTAGGTGGTAATTCCAGCACACAGTAAGGGAGCCGTACCAGTAATCTCAAGAGATTCAGGCATATGTAAGATAAAATCTTCATGGGCAACAATACATTTCGAGTAGCCCCCAAAAGTAACACCACCTGCATCCTCGGAAGGACTGTTGTAGGTCGCGGTCATCCCCCTCAGGCAGTATTGTTCGTTGCCGTCTTGGCATGATTGGCATGTTCCGCAGGAATCAACCATGCAACCAATGGCGGCTAAATCGCCTTGCTTATATTTTTCAACTTTTTCGCCTGTAGCCGACACTCGTCCCACAATTTCATGCCCTGGTACAATCGGATACTCACTCATACCCCAATCATTATTTACAAAGTGCAGGTCGGTGTGACAAACCCCACAATATTCGATGTCTATTTGGACATCATTAGGGCCGGGTTCCCGACGATCAATGGAGAAAGGGTTAACTTTTCCTTTGGCTTTTAAGGCGGCGTAGGCGGGTGTACTACTCATGGTGATTGAATTAAGTTTTAATCGATTGCTTACAAAATAAAGTAAAATAGAAAAAAGCTATTTGTTTTCTATCCCGGCTTTCCCAGTAATCAATTCAGTTGAGACAAGAAAGTCAGATTCTTGGGCAATGCAGTAGATAATATCTTTTTCTTGCAGGCATACATCACTTAAACGATGTGAGATGAGCTCATTTTTCCGGCTAACCGCTACGATTAATATACCTGTATCGTCAGCCAAGTTTAATTCCTTTGGGGTTTTTCCCAATACGGGGCTGTTATTTGTTAATTCCAGGGTTTCAACTTTTAGTTTTTTGAGTTGAGTATGTTGATCAAGGGGTAGAGGTGTACTTGAAAACTCCCGTTCAGAGTCCATGGTTCTTTCTCGTGCCCGATTGATTTCCCGAGCAATTAAATTACGAGGAATTTCTAACTTTCGCAGTACCCGGGAAAGAACTTCCAAACCACCTTCCACTTCACAAGCCACGACTTCATGGCGACCATGATGACTCAGTTTATCTGACCCTCTCATAAATTGAGTTCTTACAAAAACGGGAGCAGTCACTGCCATCCTTTCAACCGTTGACAACACCCGTTCCGTAGCCCGGTGGTCATTGATCATAATAACAATGGCCCGACAACTTTCCACATGGGCATGTCCAAGAGCTTCTTCACTGGTTGCATCCGCGTAGTACACCGGATCCCCGACCTCTTTGCCTTTTCTTACATTGTCAGAGTTCATTTCAAGGGCAACCACTTCAATTTTTAATTCATTGAGACTGGAGGTCAAAAACTGACCAGCTAGTCCATACCCAATAATCACAACATGGTCGCTATGACCAAAAGTAGACTCTTCAAGTTCTTCGGCACTGCGAGCCCTGAGCAGTTTGGCCAGAGGGTCAAGTGCCCGTTCACCAGCGGTGAAGTGAGGAGCTTTGTAGACCAGAAGGGGGGTAAGAAACATACTGATGATTCCTGCATTTAATAAAGGCTGAATCTCCGTGCTTGATACCACTCCTTCCTGAGTGGCTAATTGGAGTAGAACAAATCCAAACTCGCCAAATTGAGCCAAGCCGACACCCGCCAACCAGGCGGCACGCGGAGGAAAGCGCATAAAAGATGCAGCTAGGATTGCAAGAATACCTTTCCCTCCAAGAAAGGCCAAAAGTAGCCACCCTACTTGGTCAGGTTTTTCCATCATCACTTCAAAGTCAAAAAACATGCCCAATGAAACGAAGAAAAAACTTACAAACACATCCCGTAGCGGCAGGATATCACCCATGGCACGGTGGCGGAAATCGGTATCAGCGACAATCATGCCCGCCAGAAAAGCTCCGAGGGCTAAAGACAACCCAGTCAGAGATGTTAGGTACGCGGTGCCAATACACAGGCACAGTACGGTAAGGATAAAGACTTCATTGCTACGGCTGGCATCCACTGCCTTAAATAACCAAGGAACCAGTTTTCTGGAGCAGGCAAATAGGGCAACCACCATGACCGTGGCTTTGACCATTGCCATACCAAGAGACTTCCATGTTTCCGGATTGTCCAAGCCTTGGCTTAGAAGGGGGATAATTAAGACCATGGGCACAATGCACAGATCCTGAAAGATCAAAGTGCCGACAATAAACCTACCATGGGGTGCATCCAATTCATTTCGTTCGCTTAATGTGCGAAGGACGAGGGCGGTGCTGGAAAGAGCAAAAACAAAACCGTAAGTGATTGATTCTGGCAGCGAACATCCAAGAAAAAGGGCAATGGCTGAGGTTACGGCAGCGGTAACACTAACTTGGAGTAAACCACCTAATGCCACTTGGCGGAAAATATGCCGTAACCGGGATAGAGAAAATTCCAGTCCGATGGTGAAGAGAAGAAAGACAACTCCGACTTCGGCAATTACTTCAATTGCTTTAGGGTCATGGGCGAGTGAAAATCCTTTGGGTCCAACTAAAGCCCCTGAAAGCACCAAACCAGCAATGACAGGTAATTTTAGTCTACCAAGAACCAAGGTAACCAATACACTGATAGTGGCAATTAAGGTGATTTCCTCAAGTAGGTGCATATTCAACGCCTACAGGGCACCTCCAAAAGGACAAACTTAAAAATCAACCTGAGCCTGAAAAGTAGCTGAGGGATGAAATAGAGGAACAATTGATGGAGTAATAATGCTGGAAATAGCTAGAGAAGAACTCGAAGATTTGATGTTTTCTCAGGCTTTTCTCATGACCACTATGTTACCTTTTGGGCATCTGCAGTAAGAAGTTGATAAAATATTTTAGCCAATTTTATCAGCCTAGGTGGTGAGTATACCGAGAAGGGAAGGCAAGGCGATAGTTGCGCATATCTATGAGCTTGGAAAGCGGTCGGTTCGACAGGGTACTCTGGAATTAGGTGAAGTGGCTAAAATCTTCTTAGCTGAGCTTGGCTTTTTGTAGGTCCACTAATTCGTTGATGCCTTTTTCCGCGAGTCCAAGTAATTCATCAAGCTGCGTACGGGTGTAAGTGGCTTCTTCTCCGGATGATTGCACTTCCACAAATTGCCCTGATCCCGTCATCACCACATTGGCATCTACGGTGGCATCTCTGTCTTCAGGGTAATCCAAGTCGAGAATGCAGCGGTCGTTATACACACCTACACTGATAGCTGCTAAGTGATCCACAATCGGGTCCTTTTCAAGCTTTCCGCTCTCCAGCAGTCCGTTGATTGCAATCCGGGTAGCGAGCCATGCACCCGTAATAGATGCTGTTCGGGTGCCCCCATCTGCTCGGAGTACATCACAGTCAATCCACAGGGTTTTATTGGGCATATTTTTCAGGTTAAGCACCGCCCGGAGGGAACGGCCAATTAACCGTTGGATTTCAATATTCCTTCCATCCTGCTTGCCCTTGCTGATGGGACGGTCTTTGCGGTAAAGTGTAGAGTAGGGGAGCATGCTGTACTCGGCGGTGAGCCAACCCCCTTCCACTTTTTGTTGTCTCATCCAACCGGGAACACGGTCTTCAATCATGGCGGCACAGATAACCTGTGTATGACCAAAAGAGCAAAGCACGGAGCCATTTGCATGGGGTGCGATATTAGTTTGAAAACTGACCTCTCGCATTTGGTCAACATCACGATTGGAGGGGCGGGTGAAAGCTTGCTCAAGTTGCTCGGCAAGAGAAGAGGGCTGGGGCTGGTCAGGTTTCATAAGTTTTTAATGGTTCGGGATCTATAATAGTGGCACCACTTTCGGATAAAGATTCGGAAAACCAGGAGCGGGCATCCGGATCACCATGGTGTAAGAATATTGTTTTAGGCGATAATTTATTGGCGTAGGCCAGCAATTCCTCCCGGTCTGCATGACCGCTGAGATCGAACCTACGAACTTCGGCGTGGTTGGGTTCGATGCAATCAACGACTTCGAAATGAAAATCGTCTCCTTGCGGAGTCTCTAACAATTTACCTCCAGGGGTATCTGGGTCGCAGTACCCGACAAAAAAAATAGAGTTTCGATCGTCTCGTAAAAGACCGGAGGCGAGGATATAAGATGGCGTGTGTTCGACAAGCATACCACTGCTTACTAAAAAGATGCCTTGCATGGGTGGTTCCCGACCAGGCTCAAGATTTCTTGGAAGTGGGCGTGCGCCCATTGATCTTAGCACCCGGCGGTTAAAGCGTAAGCGGTTGGTATTTTTAGAAATCTCATGAAAGTGATTAACCAAATCCATGCCTAACCCCGAACAGAAAACAGGAACTTTTGGAAATGTATTTTTGCGAAAAGCTTCATCTAAAATGAATAGGAGCTCCTGCATCCGCCCAAGAGCAAAAACTGGAATCAAAACAGATCCTCCACGATCTAAAGTTTTATGGATTCCTTCCAAAAGAGAAACAATTTCAGACTCTCGGAAACGAGCAGGATCTCGAGGAGTCCCACCTCGGGTTGTCTCAGTGATTAAAACATCAAACTTTTCTTTTGGCACTTCTGCCCCGTCTAAAGTCCTTTGATCAGTAAAGAGCACATCCCCGGTGAAGAAGACTTTTTCCTGCTTTGTTTCCAGGGCAACGGATACAGCCCCGGCCACATGCCCGGCATGATGTAAGGTGACTTTGAGCACATGCCCATCTTTTTGCACTTCCAAGGGAGTTTGGATGGCCAGGGGCTTCATCCTGTCATAGAGAGATGCGAGGTCTCCGCGGCCATAAAGGGGAAGCTCAGGCAGGTTAAGGTCATTGCGTTGGCGCCTCATGACCGCAATGGAGTTGGATAGCATCCGGCGTGCAAGGATTGAGCTGGCGTAACTTAAAAGGACTGGGGCATCCGGGTGCTCCCGGGAAAGCAGGGGGAGGCTTCCCAAGTGGTCAAGGTGGCAGTGGGTGAGAACAATAAAGTCCAAGGAATTCCTCTCCAAAAAGTCATGACTTGGTGTTGAATCAAGCCCGGCAAACTTGGGATGCAGCCCGGAGTCGATTGCAATCCGAAAAGGTCCAATTTCCAATAAACTACAATTAGCCCCGATACCTCCATGCCGGTTTAAGTCGGTGAATTTCATGATAAGGGGTTTTTCCCGGTGCTATCAGAATTGGGAGGAATTTTCAGGCGAAAAGAATCCAGCCTCACATGTACTTTTTCACCGTATTTATCAACCCCATGAAAAGAACCCGAAGCTTGTGCGGACAAGTGAGTGACATGGTAGCTGTTGTAAGAAAAACTTTCCCCGGGGGCAATAACCGGGGTTTCTCCGACTATTTTTTCTCCTTCAACCACCGTGGTGGTTCCATCATCATTGGAAAGCACCCACTTTCTACCTTGGAGGGTAACGGTTCGGTCGGAGAGGTTACGGATGGAGATGAAATAAATGAATGCATGAAGATTGAGCCCTTTGACTTTTGATTTCTCACGATGATGGACTAATTTCTCTAAGGTCGCTTTCAACCCCTCTAATTCTGTGCTATTTTCACTCACGCCTTATTTTCCACAAGATCATATCATCTCTTGGCAAAAGACCAATTCTTAATTGAAGTATTGTAGAAATTGAAGATTTCGCTTGCTCAGAAGCTAGATGGAAGCACAAGAGAAAGAATGCAAAAATATGCTCTTCTTTCCGTAAGTGATAAATCTGGATTAGTTCCATTCGCCCGGTCTTTGGTAGACCAGCATGGATTTACCCTTCTATCTACTGGGGGGACTGCTCAATTACTTCGGGAAGAAGGAATTCCTGTTTCAGATGTAAGTGAGAGAACAGGATTCCCCGAAATGATGGATGGACGGGTGAAGACCTTGCATCCCAAAATTCATGGAGGCTTGCTGTGTCTGCGCGATAATCCTGATCATGTAAGTGCAGCCCAATCTCATGGGATTGAAATGATTGATTTGGTGGTGGTGAATCTTTATCCTTTTGAGGATACCATTGCCCGGTCCGGAGTAACTTTGGAAGAAGCGATTGAACAAATTGATATTGGAGGCCCTTCCATGCTCCGAAGTGCCGCTAAAAATTATCGGGATGTCACCGTGATTTGCGACCCCAATGATTACGACCGAGCCTTGACAGCCCTAAGCCAGGATGAAGATCATTTGAGGCAGGTCCGGTTTGAATTTGCTCAAAAAGTTTTTGCGAGAACAGCTGACTATGATCAGGCCATTGCTGCATTCCTAAGCGAAAAACAGCAAATTGAACCTGACCTTGATAGTATTTCAGGCTTCCCCAAAGTCTTGGAAGTAGTTGCCCATAAGGCAATGCCTTTGCGTTATGGCGAAAACCCTCACCAGCAAGCTGCTCTTTATGGTGGGTTTCTCGACCACTTTGAGCAGCTTCAGGGAAAAGAATTGAGCTACAATAATATTCTGGATATCTCCTCCTCCGCTTTTTTAATCGGCGAGTTTGAAAAGCCAACCGTTGCCATTCTCAAGCATACCAATCCCTGTGGGGTTGCCAGTGCTGATAACTTGGTGGATGCGTGGGAGCATGCTTTTGCAACCGATCGACAGGCCCCATTTGGAGGTATTATCGTTGTTAATAATACAATGGATCTGGATCTTGCCGAAAAAATAGCTGAAATTTTTTGCGAAGTGATTATAGCACCCGGATTTACAGATCAAGCCCTCGAACTTTTTAAGCGAAAGAAAAATCTTCGCCTACTGATATCAAAAGCGGGATTTGGAGCCGAGACCTTACAGGAAATTAAGACGGTTCCAGGGGGCTATTTAGCCCAAGACCGGGATCAGAAAAAAATTAATCCCAAGGCTTTTGAAGTGGTTACAGAGAGGCAGCCAACGGATATGGAGTGGAGGTCAATGATCTTTGGTTGGCGGGTGGTACGCCATGTAAAAAGTAATGCCATTGTCTATGCCGGAGATGAAAGAACTCTTGGAGTTGGTGCCGGGCAGATGTCGCGTGTGGACAGTTCGCAAATTGCAGTGTGGAAGGCGGGTGAGGCAAAACTAAACCTTAAGGGTGCGGCTGTTTGCTCCGATGCCTTTTTCCCTTTTTCTGATGGTCTTCTTGCTGCTGCAGATGCAGGGGCAACGGCTGCGATCCAACCGGGTGGTAGCGTTCGTGATGAGGATGTGATTGCCGCTGCCAATGAAAGAGGTATGACCATGGTATTTACTCACACCCGGCATTTTAAGCACTAAGGTCTTGAAAAGTCAGTGAGTTCCAATTGAAAGTTATGAATCAATAGATGACCAAAGTTTTTTATTCTTCATTACTTATCCTTGTTTGCTTTCTCTTTATGAGTTGTGGAACTGCGATGCTTTCTGATGAGCATCTTGCCAAACGATCAAAAAGCCAGTTTCAGGCGATGAAGAATAAGGAAAAAATTTCAACCAATTCTTCGCATCAGGCAATGATTGACAGAATAGGGAAAAGAATAACCGGTGTCGCCCAGGTCGATTTGCCTGGAACGGAGTGGGAATTTGTGGTTTTTCAAAAAAGTGAACCCAATGCTTTTGCGATGCCAGGGGGTAAGGTTGGGGTAAATAGCGGATTGATTGAACTGGCGGGGGGCAATGAAGACGAAGTGGCTGCTGTCATTGGCCACGAAATCGCCCATGTTGCATTCAGGCATAGTAATAAAAGAATGACCCAAGCCATGGGGATTGCCTTGGGTGGCGTAATTTTGAATACGGCGATGCGCAACAAAAGCTCGACGGACCGCTTGTTGGCAGGGGGGGTATACGGTGCGGGAACAACCGTTGGTATGGCTCTCCCTTTTAGCCGATCCCAAGAGCGTGAAGCCGATCATCGCGGTCTTTTTTACTCGGCTATGGCCGGGTATGATCCACGGGCAGCTGTAAGTTTTTGGAAGAAAATGCGGGGAAGGAAAAAGCGGAAAATGCCCCAGTTTTTGTCTACCCACCCAAACCCAGGAAACCGAATAGAATTTCTCGAGTCTAATATGGATCATGCCTATGGTCTGTATGTAGAAGCAAAAAACGCTCGGGGAGAAACCCCAAATCCATGAACTCAATTTTAGAAAACCCCCAGCAGGCTTTATCCCAATATGTTTCTTTTCCCAGTGTCTCTGCAGATTCCAGTTACGCGGAGGGAATCGTCGGTGCTCGTGACTTTGCCTGCGCTCGACTGCGTGAACTAGGCTTTGATGTCAACTTGGTGGACACCCCGATAAATCCCATTATTTTAGCTACACGGGGTGACCCATCCTGGCCAAAGCTGGTTATTTACGGTCACTACGATGTGCAACCTCCAGATCCTTTGGATTTATGGACTAGCAAGCCATTTGAAGCGGAGGAAAGAAATGGGAGGCTTTACGGCCGGGGTGCTGCGGATAACAAAGGACCACAGATTGTGCACATGGCGGCTTTACATCGAGCTTTAAAGAAAAACCCAAACCTGCGCCTTCACATTACTTATTTAATTGAAGGTGAGGAAGAAATTGGGAGCCCGAGTTTTCGAGGGTTTTTGGAAGGTCATAAGGAAAGCTTGGCAGGAGATTTGTTGTTGGTTTCGGATACGGGCAGTCCAGGCCCTGAGCAATTGGCTGTGACCACTGGTTTACGAGGCTTAACTGCCCTTGAGGTTCGGGTTTTTGGCCCCAAGCAGGACTTGCACTCCGGAGTTCATGGTGGTGCCTTGCTGAACCCATTACAGGCACTGATGAGGATTTGCTCTCGCATGCATGACGAGCAGGGAACGGTACAGGTTCCGGGGTTTTATGATGCAGTCCTGCAACCGGAGGATTGGGAACGTCAAGAATTAGCTAAACTGCCAATTTCGGAAAATGACTATGCGGAGTTTTTGGGAATAAAAGATTTTTTTGCTCCTCCCGGTTACAGTCCACTTGAAGCCATCCGGTTTTGTCCAACGCTTGAATTTAATGGCATTGGCGGGGGGTATCAGGGAGAGGGATCTAAGACCGTTATTCCGGCTGAAGCATTTGTGAAAATTACTTGTCGTTTAGTGCCCGACCAAAGCGAGGAAGATATCGCAGAAAAAGTGCGTCACTTTATTCAAAAATCTTGCCCATCTTCGGTTCGTGTAGAAGTTGACATAAAGGGTGGGGGTAATCCCTATGTTGTCATTCCCCCCAATAAACCGGGTTCTTCAGGGAAGGAGTCAGACTTGGTCAAGAAAGCATTTCCATTAGTCGAGAATTGCGTAGAGTCCTCGTTTGGAAGTATGCCATTGTATTTGAGGGAAGGTGGAAGTATTCCCATTATTCGAGATCTGAAAGAAGTGGCAGGTTTGGATGCCTTAATGCTTGGTCTTTTTACCAATGAAGATAACTTACATGCACCTGACGAAAGTTTTCATTTGGGGATTTTTGATAAAGCCATCGACACCTTTACAGAATTTTTTGAAAAGCTTGGCAATTGATTCGGCATTCACCGAATTTTTAAAAGTGGGGTTACTATGAATCCCCTTTGGTAACCACAAAAGAAGCTCTTCTGTCCAGTTTTGCCTGGGAGCCTGCTGCGTTGGGAATGGCAGATTCGTCGCCAATGGAAACTGTTTCAATCCGTCGAATGTCTGCCCCCAGTTCAACCAGGTATTGTTTTACAGAATTAGCTCTTCTTTCCCCCAAAGCCTTGTTGTAAGCAGGTGTTCCTTTCCAGTCACAATAACCTTCGATAAGAATGCGAGCTTCCGGGTTTGTCATAATAAATTCAGCGATCTCAACAAGCTTGGTTCTTTCATCTGCTACAATATTGTATTGATCAAAACCGAAGAAAATTGGATCGAAAGGTCGGATAACATTTAACGGGTCGCTAAAAGCTTCCAAGGCAGGATCCCGCGGGGCAAGAGGATCAGTAAATCCAAGTTGGTTGGAATCTAAAGCCGAGCCTGCCGGTGAAAAATCATCATCCACACTGTTGGGACCGCGACTGGGATCAGAAAATTCTGAAGTAGCAATCTCTTCTGTGCCTCGGTTGAGGGAACTTTCAGGATCTGCTTTCTTGGAGCAGGATGATAGAAAAGCTAGAACAAGAAATGTAGATAGCAGGCTAGCGGTAATTCTAGGCATCTTTAGGAATCCCGAAGGACAAGAAAACGGGCTTTTCTTTCCATCCCTGCTGTGCTCGGGTCAGCGTTGGGGGTCGATTGTTCATCGCCCACCGAAAGTACTTCAATACGATTTATATCAATCCCTAAGTCGACAAGGTAGTCTCGTACACTGGATGCTCTCCGGTCACCAAGTGATTTATTGTAGGCGGGGGTACCTTTCCAATCACAATAGCCTTCTACGAGAATACGAGCGTCAAGGTTGGATTCTAAGTAGGAAGCAACATCTTGCAGTTTGAGCCTTTCATCGGATCCAATACCATATTGGTCGAAGCCAAAATAAATAGGCTCAAAGGGAGACTCCGCACTGGCCAAGGCATTAGAATCAGACCATACAGAGTCCTGCTGTAGTAATTCACCAGATCCATCCAATCCCGAAATGGTTGCACCAAGTGGAGAGAGCTCTTCTTCTCCGCTTGCCAAGTTTCCATCTTCTACAGATCCCACAAAAGAACCTCTGTCAGTTCCTTTAATAAGTGCAGTATCTTCTGGTGAAGGTCCTGCATTTTTCGAGCAACCCGAATAGATGACTGCCAACACAATCAAGCCTGTTTTCCACAACCAATTCTTCATAACAATATTCCCACTTTTAATTTTTACAGATCAAATTCCCATATTTGATCACCAATATACGATTTTTCTTGCGCACGGTGATGGGTTCGTCAATGGGAAAATAATTGAAAGACACAAAATACTTCTTAGTCGATAATGGATCGCTCAATCCCGAGGCAACGGTTAACCTCAGGAATATAGCCAAAACATTGGCATCCAAGACCGATTTACCTATCCGACCAGTGGGACTTATGCATTCCCATAAAGTTGAGATTCACAAGCTTGGAGGGACGCAAGCGGAAACCATGGATTTTCTTTTTCAATCCGATGAACCCTCGGAGTGGGAAGATGTGGTGATGATTCCGTTGTTTTTTGGTCCTAGCCTTGCGATTACGGACTGGCTTCCCAAAAAATTACAAGCGTGGCAAGCTGAAGATACTTCTCGGTCTTTTCGTATTCTGGAATGCTTGCACCAGCCAGGCGATGATCGAATAGCCCGTGCTCTTGTTGAGCGTATATCGGAAACGATTTTAGCCAGAAATTTTAGGAAGCCTTTGGTTGCCCTTGTGGATCATGGCACTCCTCTCCGGTCAGTAAATCAAATTAGGGAAGAGATCGGGCAACAGGTGAAAGTCTTGCTTTCGGGTCAGGTGACAGCTTTTTCAACATGCTCGATGGAAAGGCGTGATGGACCTGAGTATGATTTTAATGATCCGCTTTTAGAGAGTGTTCTCAGTGATTGGTCTGTTCGGTACACGGAAGACATTGTGCTTGCCCAACTTTTCTTATCCCCGGGCCGCCACGCAGGAAAAGGTGGGGATCTGGAAGAAATTTGTTCCCCGTTTTCCAAATCTGTTGCCCGTACCGAGCTTTTAGGCCAACACCCATATATATTGGACATTCTGGTCCAAAGATTAAAGGACTTGGAAAAAGGGAAGCCCTGATTTTTTATTGAAAACTGGTTAGCCAAATACCGATGATGAGTAGGCTCGCACCCAACCCTCTTCTCATAAAAGTGGAGGTAGATAGTGAGCTTTCAGAAAGCATCATTTTTTTCCCAAACCAAGCAATTAATAGCACGGCCCACAATCCGCGGCAGGCATAGAAAATATTTGCTTCCGTTGGCACATGGTACAGACCAATCGCCATTGACATCAATATAGCTTGGCCTCCCATTGGGATTGCAGATGCCCACATCCAACGGTCTGCTTTTTTTCTGAACTTTAGAAAATTGCCTTCGGTATATGGAATCAGGAAAAGTGAAAAAAGGCCCACCGATCCAAAAATAAAAAAGAGAACATTAACCGGATTTGATTGATGAGTGAAGAAGGGGACCAAGGAATCAAGTAGCCCAAAAGTTGCCGCGGTTGCAAGAGCAAGAAAAAGTCCAGTCCATGAAAGAGTGGAGTTTTTCGAAGGCCAGCACAGTAAGGCGACGGCCAAGGCTGAAAGTCCGCATGCCACCCAAGTTTCCCACGATACTTCTCCTTCTGATAATCCATGCAGTACGATAAAGGCTGCTACAAAAATTGGTTTGGAGCCCATGATAGGGGTGATTAAACTGGCTTCTCCATTTTTTAAGGCAAGGAAGCAAAAAAACTGTCCCAAAAAAAAGAGGAGTCCGAGGCAGGCACCTGTTTGCATATCATGAAATTGAATGGTCTCCCCGGCAAGCAGAGGGTAGGGAAGAAAGCACATCGACATAAAAATATTGGAATACACCAAAGAACGAATGGTTCCGGCCCCGAGCTCTAAAGCTTTTTTACAAAGCACGGCACTGCATGCATAGAATAACCCAGCAGCAAGGGCGAGCAGTAGAGGTATGTATTCAGTTTCCAATAAAAATAAAAAGTTAGCCGAAATGGTATATCCAAAAGTAAAAAATTAGAACTAAACAATAGATATACTGTCGGTATACCTAATTTGCATTAATCATTTTTCCAACTGCTATGTTCCAGAACTTTGAAACTTTTCTTAAACCAAACGGTTCTAATAGCTGGAAAACACATGCGTTATCTATTTACATAGGCAATATGAATAAAGGTTTTATTTTTTGGAGCTTTCTTCCTTTGTCGTTTCACTTTTCTTTAGTTGGAGTCGTAGATTTTGAAAAAGAAGTTTGGCCCATTCTTCAAGACAGGTGTGTGGAGTGTCATCGTGCGCCTTATGAGCAGGCAGGGAGATTAAAGTATCCAAAAGCTGGTCTCAGGTTGGATGGTGCTGCTCACATTATGCAGGGTAGTGATGATGGTGCTGTGATCTCTGTGGATCATCCGAGTCAGAGCTCCTTGTACACCCGCGTAATTTTGCCTTTCGATGACGATGATCATATGCCCCCAAAAGGAGAACCTCTGACCAAAGGGCAGCAAGAGACCTTTCGGAAATGGATTGCCCAAGGCGTTGACTTTGGTTCTTGGGTAGGGGCGACAGATGGACTGGATAAATTATCCAAAAGAGAGCTGGAGCAAGAGAAATACACGCCCAAGCATATTACTTTTTATCAAGACTTAGCTATGGGGATGGAGGCATTGCCTGATGCCTTTGTTGATCGCCTGGAGGAAGCCACCAGCCTGCTTATTCGCCCTATTGGAATCGGCAGTCCCTTATTGGAAGTTCGGATTGTTTCGTCGGGCACAAAATGTAATACGCAGACCTTGAAAAAATTGGCACCTCTTAGCGAGCATTTGGTGAAACTTGATTTACGTGGGGCTGATTTGTCAAGCGAGGGCTGTTCTCTTCTCGCAGAATTTAGCCAAGTAACCCACCTCAATCTACGTCAAAGTACGGTGACAGATGAGGGGGTAAAAATTTTGGCGGGTATGAGTAATCTCATGAGCTTAAATCTTTCGAGTACTCAAGTTACAGATTATGGCGTCGGTTCTCTCCTACGCCTCGAAAAGTTAAAGAGCCTACACCTTTGGGGGAGTCAAATTTCTCAGGACAGGGTACAGTTTTTAAAAAATCGATTAAAGACCGTAAGCATTACACCTTAAGATGGATCCTTTCGTCGGTTAATTGCTTAGTTTCCAAAGTTTATTATCGGAGCGGACAAGGATGGCATTTTGGGTGATCGCGGGAGAGCAAAGGATGGTTGCATCCAGATCAACGGTGTGGATGACCTCAGGTTTTTCGGAGAGGAGGTTAACCACCTGGCCAAGCCCATTTTCACTAAAAACATAGAGATGTTCTTCCGTGATTAACGGGGAGCTGCTAATCGGCCCTTTAAGGCGCAACCTCCATTTAATTTTCCCCGTCTTGACCGATGCACAGCTTAATACATTCGCATTATTGATGACATAGAGGGAACCACGATGACAGGAAGGGCTTCCCGTGCCAGGCTTTAATTTGTTGTCCTCCCAAATTTGGCGAAAGTTTTGGAGGTTATCATTAAGCTGAAGAGCGGTGATCCCATTCGATGGAACCAAAATAATTCCTTGTTCTGCCCAGGCACTTGAAGGAATAGTTGAGGCTCCCTCCTGATACTCCCACACGGTTTCTCCAGTCCTGGGTTCTATGGCGGTCATTCCTTCTTTAGACTGTAAGCCTACCAGGGCCTGTCCCTTTTTTGTCATGATTACGGGAGATGTCCAATTGGCACTTTTGGGGCGTTGTTTTTTCCATACAGTTATTCCGTTTGTAAGATCCAAGCCGAAGGTAAAAGAGTCCGCATCATTTTCAACCTGGGCAATGGCTACCCCGTTTACAATCACAGGAGATGAGGACATACCCAGCCCATTGGCAATATTTGGATGGTCAAAAGTAAGGCCCCGCACCCACTTTAAGTTTCCAGCGAGATCGAGACAAAAAATATCATTCGATGAGAATTGAGCAATTATAACCTTCTCATCACTCGCCAGGGTGGAAGCAGCCACACATGTCTTTTTGTGACAAACCGTTCGGCCTGTAGCCTTAAAAGTTCTCTGCCATTGCTGGAGTCCATCGATTGAAGAGTATGCCAGAATGTGCAGGTCTTCTTGGTATGGTCCACTTGAAGCGGTTAGATAGATTGTATCCCCTATGACAATCGGGCTGGATAAGCCTCTGCCCGGAATATCTTGTGCCCAACTCTTTTGTCCCGTGATTTTAAGCTTTGCCGGTATGGAAAGATCTGATGACCCATTTCCCGCACTGCCTCGAAAGCATAACCAATCCGCCTGAGCAGACAAAAGGGAGAGGGAAAGAAAAAGTAGATTACATATGATTTTCATGATCCTTTATAGTGATCGGTTTAATCGGTTGAGACTTCTTCGATGACTTGCCCGGATGAGTCGGTAACCCGAAAGCAAAACTCCCAGTTTTTTGTCCATGGTTGGGTCTGTTCGTTTTGACAGATTTTTAGAAGTATTTGGTTTTCTCCCTTTTGTAATGTTCCGTCGATAAGGAATTGGTCCACTCGTGTGCCTCCACGGTGATATTCATCCCGCGCAAAAAGTAATTCCTGGTTTACCCATATCTTCCAGGCATTTTTGGACCCAAGCCGAAATTGTACTTTTTGATTTTTTGCAGAATAAAAAGAGGTTTTAGCATAGGCTACAACCTCTTTGAGTTCCCCATAGTGTTTATTTATATCGAGCAGACCAAGACGATCACTGGAGGAAAAAGAGCTCCATTGGATTTGGCTTTTTTTTCCTTGGTAAGAATCTTTACGGTGGGCTTCGGATTCGGGCTCGTAGGCTTGGTTGAAACCTTTTCGTTCAGTATTGTCAAAGGGGCCGAGCATATCCCACTTAGTTTTAAAACCTAGCAATGTAACAAGATTTATTTCCTGCCCACGACTTTTTAGGGCCTCACTTGCTTCTTGGATCTGGTCAACATCCCGGGCATTTTTCAGTGCTTTTTGAAAAAGTAAAACGGCCTGCTTTTGCAGGGACGAGTTCTCCGCATCTTCGAGGATCACATCAATCGCTTCTCTGCGCAGAGAGGGCTCGGGGTCAGTCAAAAAAGATGAAAGTAAAGACATGGCAGCAGCGGGACGACTTCTCCGAAGAATTTCAAAGGCGGCACGCCTAGAGCTTCCTTGGTTTTTTTTGTCCTCGATAAAGGCTTTTACTTGATCCTCCGGGAAAGAAAGGGTGTCAGAAGAATGGATGATTTTTGCGATGGCACCCCGAATCCAATTGTCTCCCACCGGATTTGCTTGGTTCATAGCATGGAGTAATGAGGGTATCGAATCGGGTCGCAGTTGATCTGACCAATCCATGGCTTGGACAGCTTTGGTGTTTCCTTCACCGTGGGCAGAAACTTTGGAAAAAGCCTCGACGATCTTCTTTTCATAATCAGCAAGTACTTGGCTCACGATCCATGTGAAAAAGAAGAAATATACTTTCATTTTGTATTCCTTGATTAAGTTCCTCACTTCTGCCAACAAAAAAGAACCAAAAATATCCTTTTTGTTTTGCATGTTCTGCAAGGATTGAAACAAGTAGCGGGATGAAAATAGTGAAAGTATTGATTTCAATCCATCTATTTATCGCTCAAGCGGTGGCTCAGGATCCGACTGGAATTATTAATCTAGGGTCGGGGGAGGCACCTGATGAAGTTGCAGTCGGAATTGGCAAAGAAAGAACGAGGTGGTCTTCTGCCGCAAGTGGTAATGTTTTATCCATTCAAAATGTGTCCGTCCCCACACCTTCACTTTTTCCCGCAGAGTTATCCAGGATAAGGGCATCGGCTGTATTGGTTCGTTCTGGAGATGTCTGTAATATCCCAACCTATGAGCACGAGGCAGCCCTGCAAGATGAACAGCGAGCGGAAGAATGGATGGGTGCATACTGTTCGATACCCAGCAAACTGTAAGCCCATGAGAAATCGTACCATTTTATACCAGGATCGAGGAAATCCACTGGAGGTTCTTTCCTTAGAGGAGTTCCCTATGCCCAAGCCCGGCAAAGGAGAAGTACTTATTCAAATGTTGGCTGCCACCATTCATCCCTCGGATTTTGGCCTGATTAACGGATCCTATGGAAAGCTTCGAGATCTCCCCGCGGTTGGGGGCAGGGAAGGGGTGGGGAAAGTGATTGAAACGGGGCCCGAGGTGGATGACAAAGTTATCGGTAAATTGGTGGCGATGCCGGATGCTCAGGGTGCGTGGCAGGAATTTGTGGTGACGCAAACTGATAACTTACTACTCGTTCCTTCTTTAGTACCTGCAGAACAGTTGGCTGTTGCTATCCTTAATCCCATGACCGCCTGGCGCTTACTGCATGATTTTGAGTATTTAAAAGACGGAGACTTTATCATTCAAAATGCAGGTAATTCTTCAGTCGGCTTAGCGGTAATCCAATTTGCTAAAATGTTAGGTATAGCTTGCATTAGCCTGGTTCGAACCGAAGAAAGGTTACATCAAATGAAGGAGTTTGGGGCGGAACATGTTTTGTTGGATGATGATACAGTGCCCAGTCGAGTACAGGAGGTTACCAAGGGGCAAAAATGTGTATTGGGGCTCAATTCCATTGGAGGAAGGAGTTCTTTGCGTGTTGCCCGATCTCTTCGTTCCAGTGGGGTGCTGGTCACTTTTGGGGCCATGGATAGTTCTCCGATACGTTTCCCTACAAGAGAATTGATTTTTGAGGATATTCGGTTTGTGGGGTTTTGGTTGGATCGTTGGAAAAGTAAGCAAACTCCTGCAAGTTTACGAAATGCTATCGAGCATGTGCTTCAACCTCTCGCTCTTGACCAAGTACGCTACCCGATCGACAAAATATTTCCCTTGGAAGATTTCGAATTGGCCCTGAAGCGGAATACGGAGTCCAGGTGGGGGAAAGTTTTACTTTCTCCAAACCCAGAAATTTTACTGGAAGCTAGGAAGATATCCTCTTAATAAGGCTGGGCAAAGAGAAATATTTTCCCGGGCAAACTGTATGGTTTTTGTGGAGTATTTTATGAGTCGTTACTTGAGAACTCGAAATCTTACACCTTTTCATGAGGTATTCGCACAAGCCTTCGAGGGCAGTCATCTGCTTGGTGGTTGGAGAGCGAAGTTCAAAGTTTCCAATCAGACAGATACCAATACTTTCCCGATTCCATGACAACCTTTTCATGTGACCACCATCGAGTTGGGCTTTCCACCGTCCACCCAAATAAACCTCACCGTCATAAGCCTTTCTCGACCCATTTGAAATTACAAAATGATAAGCCAAACCATTTTTCATACCCCTTGCTTTGTGCACGCGATGCATGTTCATGGCGTCGTCCACCGGGGTCGCAGAGTGATGAATTACTATTCTCTTCCACTTTCCGGATTTTGGTCTGATGGCATTGAGTGACTTGAGCGTAGATGAGTTTAGCAACTGCGGGGGAGGGGTGTAGGTGCTACCTTTAATCGGGATGACCAATTTTTGGCCAACCTTGATTAAGTCAGGTCGATCAATTTTGTTAATCAATGCGAGGGTTGATATTTTTACACGAAAACGGCTGGCAATACTCCCCAAACTTTCTCCTTTTTTGACTTGGTAGGTAATTTCTCTGGATGTTCCCGATGGAATTGTTAATTTTTTTCCGACGTACAGAAGGTTTGGGTTGGAAATTCCGTTGATTGCTTGCAAGGCACTAGTCGAAACTCCATATTTACCCGCAATGCCTCCAAGGGTCTCATTTTTTTGCACCACATGTGACTTTTCAGCCACAACTGAAAGAGTCCCAAGTACAAAGACTAAAATTATCCAAAATTTCCTCATCTACCTTCACCATTTCTTTTCGAAACTTGAAAACTTGGCAACCTATATCTTGTTTGGTGACGGACTATTTACCTTTATAAAGAGATGTAATCCTAACAATATCTTAAATATTAAATGAAATTAAAAACAAAAATGTGGCTTGTATCCCAAGGTCTGTTGCTTGTCACAGCCATCATCATACAGCTCACATTTTATGGAGGCATCAAAGTAGGCCCCATTCTTGGCATGGCAAAACGCCCGTATGTGGATATTATTCAAGGCACCGACCCGGTTGTCCCTGAGTCAATTCTGGCTCAAAACCTTCCCCCTGAAGCCTATGACGCTCGTATTCCGATGTCGCGGGAACAGGTGGTGAAGTCAAACTTGGGGGCTTACAGAAAAGCAGCCCAGCAAGAACACGGTTTACGTACAGCTTTGATTGGTGGGATCTTAGTCAATGTTTTGTACTTTATTGCCTACCACTTGCTTTATATCTTCTTTAAAAGGAGTATCGAGAGGCATAAAAAGAGAGGAAACTGATAAAGATTTTTTTTTGGGTTGCTTTAAGATAGAATCCTTTTTGCATATAAGAACTATCCACCACCCTAAAATCAAATTATGTCCAAGACGTTCCCAAGTGTTCTGACAGTTTATTTTTTTGTCCCTGTTTTTTTATTCGGTCAATACGACACAGGCAACCGGTACACCGCATTGTCTTCCGAAAAACCTGTCACTGACTATTTTGACAATGTAGACGATAAAAGTTTTTACCAACGTCAACGCATTCATGGGATGAAGCGCGAAATCAACGACTATTCTGAGAGGCTCCACAACCTGCAATCTCGTTTTGATGAAATTTTCTACGGTCTTTCTCGGGGCAACTCTTTTAGTAAACCCTTTAATACAGAAATTAATCCAACTCGTCCTGCAAAAAAAGATTTGTATGAGCCCCGTTCCCGTCAAACTTACGAATCTTTAGCTCCGAAAGGCTCACTTCCTCAAGTTTCTGTTGAACAGGGACAATTTTATTCCCCGCCATCCGATTCCTCTGCCCTTTTTGAACCTCAAGAGCAAAACCCTGTAAACCAGCTTGCATTTCAAGTGGAAGCACCCGGTACCTACACCGAAGATGGGAAAACGAAAGCATTATTTAATCCCAGTAATCATAGTGGTTCTGGCAAACTTGGGAAGTATTTTATCCTTACCCCAGGCTATGCAATTCCCTACAAGGTTCACAAACCATCTTCACCCCCGATCAATAAACAACGCTATCGGCGCTATGACCCCGGTGTAAGTGTGACCGTTGCAGGTGGTTTCGAGAAGAATAATTTTCGCTTTGGCTTGGGGGGAATGTATAAAAGGCATCGCCACCACGAGACCTCTTATGAGTACAACTTAAGTTACCCAGGACCCCATCACAGGAAATACTTTCAAAATCATGCCGAAACCTTTGCTGGCTTTTTGGACTTGGGGTATGAAACATCATTATGGGGGAATTTAGACGGCTATATTGGCTTGGGTCTTGGGTACTATCTTACTTTGGTTGAGGACCCCAGGGAAAGAAAAGACCATGGTTTTTTTGCAACCGGTAATATCGGATTGGCCTACAATTTCAACGAGATGATTGCCTTGCGTTTGGGATACCGTTATCTTCATGAAAAAGAAGTCCCCGCCCATGTCGCTGAGCTTGGGTTAGATTTCGAGTTTTAATTGTTATGTCACCTGTCCTGCAGGGCAGTACTCCCCGGACAAAGGGTTTGCTCGTCAAAATTTTTTTGAGCCCCCTGGGGGTAATTTATCGAATTTGGACATTATCCATCCGCATGCGATATGCTCCGGAAAATGGCCGTGATGAATTGAGGATGCATCCCGAACCAATTGTGCTTACCCTTTGGCATAATCGGCTTTTTCTCGCGGGTGAGTGGCACAACCGGTATCGGAAAGATAAAAGAATATACGGTCTCATTAGCGCCAGCAAAGATGGGGCTTGGCTTGAAACCTTTTACGGGTGGACTGGTATTCGTGCGATTCGAGGTTCTCAAAACCGGCGGGGTATGCAAGCCATCCGAGAACTGGTAAAAGTGATTAATGTGGGTCATAACGATGTAGGAATTACTCCAGATGGTTCTCGTGGACCCAAGTACCAGGCAAAACCCGGGGCTATGGCAGTCGCGAAGATAACGAAAGCACCGGTTCTTTTGCTTTCCTTTGAGTATACCCATGCGTTGAGACTAAAATCATGGGATGGCTTTGTGATCCCTTTCCCTTTTTCTTCGGTTAAAGTCACAACGAAACTAATTGGATCTGATTTTCTTAGTAAAGATCGCACTTTGGAAGAAGCCGCTCAATTTGTGGAAGACAAACTTAACCGAATAACCAAAGACTGATTGCTCTTTGCAAAACTTCCGCTATGCCTACGGATGCCTGTGTTTATAACCTAATTCCTTGAAACCTATTCTCCAAACCCATGCTCTTACCAAAGTTTTTCGTGGTGTAAGTGCCGTGGATGATCTCGCCTTTTCTTTGGAGAAGTCATCCATCACCGCTTTATTGGGAGGAAATGGTGCGGGTAAGACGACAACTCTTTCGATGCTCTTGGGTTTATTACGCCCGACCTCCGGGAGTATTTATCTTTTTGGCCAAGACTTTATTAAAAACCGTTTTACAGTCTTGAATCGGATGAATTTTTCCTCTCCTTATGTTGATCTTCCACAAAGGTTGACCGTCCGGGAAAACCTGCTGGTTTATGCAAAGCTTTATGGGGTGGTTAACCCCACAAATCGGGTTGAAGAAGTAGCTGCGTCTTTTCGCATTGGAAATTTATTAAACCAACGCCTGCGCCGTTTGTCTTCCGGGCAAAAAACAAGGGTATCGCTGGCCAAGGCCTTGATAAATAAGCCCGAGTTTCTCCTTCTCGATGAGCCAACTGCCAGCTTGGATCCTGATACCACGGCCTGGATCCGAGAGCTTCTTCGTCAATACCGGGACGAACAGGGAGCTACTATTCTTTTTGCCAGTCATGATATGAGGGAAGTGGAACTCTTATGTGATAAGGCCCTCTTAATGAAAGAAGGCAGGCTCGTGGAAGAGGGTACTCCCAAGGAGCTTCTGGAAAAATACAACCGCGACAACCTCGAGGATGTTTTTCTCCAAGTAAACCGAAAGAAAAAAAAGGATGACTGAGCTTAGAAGTTCTTCCAAGGGGCGCATCTTTGCCCTTTTCACTCGCTACTATTTTCTTTTGCGAAGTAGTTGGCCACGGATTATCGAAATCGCATATTGGCCCACCATGCAGATGGTGGTCTGGGGCTTTGTTTCTAAACACTTTGCTCCCAGTAGCCCCGAGCTTACCGCAGGTGGTGTGCTTATTTCAGTTGTGCTTATTTGGGATACCCTTTTTCGCTCCCACATTAGCTACACCCTTTCTTTTTTGGAGGAGATGTGGTCCCGTAATCTTGGAAATCTGTTTGTGGCCCCCCTCCGACCCTGGGAATTAATGCTCGGATTAGCCTGTATTTCTTTGATTCGTACCTTGATTGGTATGATTCCGGCCGCCTTACTCGCGATTCCATTTTTTGGTGTATCCGTTTTTGATATGGGCCTTCCTCTGTTTGCCTTTTTCTTCAACCTCGTTCTCACGGGTTGGGCTATGTCCCAATTTGTAACAGCTATTCTTATCCGTTATGGATTGGGTGCTGAAAGCCTGACCTGGGTATTGCCTTTTTTGATCGCTCCGTTTTCCTGCATCTATTATCCGCTTTCTACTTTACCCTCGTGGATGCAGGAGATAGCCACTTTTATTCCCACCACATATGTCTTTGAGGGTATGCGTGCATTCCTGATCGAAGGAGTATGGCGGCAGGATTTGTTACTGCAGGCATTGGGGTTGAATGCTATATACCTTGGTCTTGGCATGGGAGCCTTTCTTTTTGCCTTTCGTGCCGCCCGCACCCACGGTCTACTCCTACAGGCAGGTGAATGAAAATTTAAAGCATTCCCATTTGCCAAAACTCATAATTTTATCATCCTATTTTTTTAAATCATGGCTAGAATCAATCAGAATTACGACAAATTAGCTGCGGGTTATCTTTTCCCTGAGATCGCCAAACGCACCCACGCCTTTTCGGAAAGTAATCCGGATGCCCAAGTCCTCCGCCTCGGAATTGGCGATACCACTGAGCCCATTGTTTCTTCGGTGCTCGATGGTCTGCGTGACGGAGTAAATGCTTTGGGTGCTGAGGAGTCTTATTCCGGTTATGGCCCATCCGAAGGAATTTCTCCGCTCCGGGAGTCCCTGGCAAAATTATACGCTGAACGTGGGCTATCCTTGGATCCCAGTGAGTTTTTTGTAAGCGACGGGGCCAAGTCAGACTCCGCTAATATCCAAGGTATATTTTCAGAGGATTGTGTGGTTGCGGTACAAGATCCCGCTTACCCCGTGTATGTCGATAGCAATGTCATTGCCGGCCGTACCGGGCGGGCCACCCAAGAGGGATATGAGGGATTGGTTTACATGCCCTGCACGGAGGAAAATGGATTCTTTCCCGAGTTGCCCAAGCAGAAAGTCGACCTTATTTACATCTGTAGCCCTAATAACCCAACCGGTGCGGTGGCTACCAGGGAACAATTAAAAACATTTGTTGATTATGCCAATCAGCATAGAGCCGTTATCTTTTTTGATTCCGCTTATGCTGCCTTCATTACCGACCCGGATCTCCCGCGATCGATCTATGAAATTGAAGGTGCGGAAAAGTGTGCGATAGAATTTAACAGTTTTTCGAAGACTGCTGGTTTTACCGGGGTTCGGTTAGCTTGGACAATCGTGCCCAAAGCCTGTCAGACCGAGGACTCCGAACCCGGAAAACTTCATGCTTTATGGACGCGTCGGCAAAACACCTTTTTCAATGGAGCCTCCAATGTCGTCCAGGCAGGCGGGGTTGCAGCCCTTAGCCCAGAGGGTCGTAAGCAAACCGATGAACAGGTTGCATTTTATTTGGAGAATGCAAGAATTATCAATGAAGGACTAACTTCTCTGGGTATTACCACCTACGGGAGCGATAACGCTCCCTATGTTTGGCTCAAAACACCCAAAGGGCTATCTTCTTGGGAATTCTTTGATAAATTGCTTAATGAATGCCATGTGGTGGGTACCCCAGGTTCAGGGTTTGGTCCGGCAGGGGAAGGCTTTTTTCGCCTCAGTGCATTTGGACATCGGGGCAATGTGGAAAAAGCGGTTCAGTCGATCAAAGAAAACCTCAAGCTTTAAAGCCAAAAAGAGCTACCATCTCTTCTCTTATTTTTTGAGTAGGAGGGTTTTTCCCGTGTCCCATTATAAGTTGTGTGTACTGCAAGGATGAAGTTGACCCCATTTCCGTCCATCCCTTAGCATATTGCAATGGTGACCTTTGCTTCCATTCCCGCATCGGATGTATCCAGTAATTTTTGGCGGGTACTTGTGGGTATCTGTGGACTTTTGTTTATTGCCTTTTGCTTAAGTTCAAACCGAAAGAAGATTGATCTTCGCGTTGTTTTCGGGGGCTTGGCTCTCCAGTTTGTGATTGCTTATGGCGTGCTGCGGGTATCCTGGATTGAGAGCTTTTTTGGCGGGGTAGCCCAAATGTTTGCCGTTGCCATGCAAATATCCATCGATGCAGCCGGCTTTGTCTTTGGCCCCTTGTCGAATATCGAATCGATGAATCAGGCCTTCCAAGGTCAAGGATTTGTTTTCGCCTTCATGGCCCTCCCCACCATTTTATTTTTCTCTGCCCTTTCTTCCCTCCTGTATTATTTTGGGATATTACAAGCTGTGGTTCGGGTTATGGCATGGGTAATGAGTCGGGTCATGAAGTTATCGGGTGCGGAAAGCCTGTCTGCAGCCGCAAATGTATTTGTTGGGCAAACGGAAGCCCCGTTATTAGTGAAGCCCTATGTTTCTAAAATGAGTCGTTCTGAATTGCTGGCTTTAATGGTTGGAGGTATGGCTACTATTGCGGGATCTGTGTTCGCGATTTATATGGGTATGCTTGGTGGTAGTGACTCTGCATCCCAGCTTGAATTTGGCAAGTTCCTGCTTTGTGCATCTGCTATGAATGCTCCGGCCGCCTTGTTGATCGCAAAAATACTGATCCCTCAGGAAGGGGAGGTGAATACAAATTTGGCAGTATCCAAGGAATCAATTGGCCGTAACCCCATCGACGCACTTGCCAATGGAACCACCCAAGGGCTTCAACTCGCCCTAAATGTCGGGGCCATGCTTATTGCTTTTTATGCGGTCATAATGTTGGCCAATTACATTTTGGGGTGGGTAGGTGGTTTTTCCTGGGGCCAGGGAATGTCCATGAATCAATGGATTTTGGAATGGAGCGATCATCAGTTTGATACTCTTAGCCTGCAGGCAATGTTTGGCTTTTTGTTTGCCCCTCTTGCCTGGCTTGTAGGCGTAGGCAGTGGAGAGGCGCTTGCAGTTGGGCAGCTAATTGGAACCAAGACCTTTGCCACTGAATTTTTTGCCTACATGGAATTGTCTGCGATGCAGGCTGATGGTCTATCCAGGAAATCTGTATTTCTTGCCACCTTCGCACTCTGTGGTTTTGCCAATTTTATGTCTATAGGTATACAGGTTGGAGGCATTGGGGCACTGGCACCGGATAGGCGGTCCGACCTTGCCAGCCTTGGGCTTAAGTCATTGATCGGGGGCACTTTGGCCAGTTTACTATCCGCTACAATTGCAGGTCTCTTCTTCCAATAGTCTTCAGGCTTGTTTCGTGAAACAGCCTGAGTTATTTGTCCTTTGTCCTTAAGTCCACAAACTTAGGAGTTAGATGTCAGAAAAAAATATCGAAATTCCCACAAGCCTCCCTGCTATGACCCTTCGCGGGGTGGTTCTTTTTCCCAGTGCCATGATGCCGCTGCGAATTTTTGAGGAACGATACCGTCAAATGCTTGATGATGTGCTTGTTCAAGATCGTATGTTTGTCATTGCCCGGGAGCGGGAAGATGTCTTGGCGGAAGAAGTGGATCAGGAACTACCCTATAATATCGCCACGGTTGGCTTGGTTCGTATTTCCAAAAAACATGATGATGGGACCTCCTTTGTTTTACTCCAAGGCCTCCATCGGGTCAGAATAAATTCTATTTCCCAGGAAGAACCTTATCGAATATTAGACATCGAGCCGCTGGACACGGTGGTTGAAGAAACGGTTTCTGAAGTCAGAACCCAAATCATAAAAAGCCTGGAAACTAACAGTAAGCTTGGTGGTCTTGCCTCTGAGGAAATTTTGGAAATGCTATCTCCCCTGGATGACCCCTGCTCCTTTGTAGACATCGCTGCCCATCATATTTGCCGGGACACCGATGATAAGCAGGACATGCTGGAGCAAGAATCGTTACACAAGCGTGCCCAATTATTACTGGGTATTATAAACGCAGAAAACGAGAAACTTTCTTTTTTTAACCAGACTCTTGGGGAAAAAGGACAGGATGATATCGACTCCAATTAATTTCTTTTTATAGTGCACATATGGCTGCCCTTACCGACGAACAAAAAGCAAAAAAAGTCACCCATTTTCGGAGAATTATAAAGTACCGTTCTTGGTTTGGATGGATATTTGCCATTGTGGGTGCAGTCCTTTTCGGAGTGGGGGTAAAAGAAAACCAAAACCCCATGGTTATGCTCAATGGTTTTCTCTTTTTTGGCTACGGCTGCTTCATGGTCTGGCAGGCAAAAAGAGCGAGACAAAAGCTGGATGCCAATTCCCTGTAACTGAACTCAGTCCATCCACTCCTGCGGGTGGAGCAATTTTTGGTCGGGGTCTTCATTTTCGGCGAAGTAGATCGCCATTTTTAAGTAGGGGAGGGTCCAGTCCGGCAACTCCGGCTTTATTTTTTTTATTTCCTCGAAAATAGTCTCGGCGGATCTGCCCTCTAATTCATACAGTTCCCGTATGCCCAAATCAATGAGGTCACGGGCCACGCGAACATCCATGCGGGGGATGCGCATCATTGGAGAAGCCAAGGCTTCCTTATCTACTTTTTTCTTTTTTTTCCCCGTCGGGGTATCTCCATCCTTTTTACCAAAGAATGCATCGAGGGGAATAATGTCTTCCAACGCCATGGAAGGGTATCAAGCGGTGAAACCCAAGAAAGGCAAATCCAAAGAACTATTGGGTTGGAAGAGAGGGGATTTACTTAGCCAGAAGTTTCTTTCGGTGCCCCAGCAGGCTTTTTTCCTATTCTTAGCAGGTACAGGCCAAGAAAAGTAAAAACCATCCCAAAAGCAACCGCCAGCCAGGACATCCCCATTCCTGTCTTTAGCACACTCTTCTTCGGGTCTTGCGGGTCGTAGAAAACTTTTACCTTTTTCCCCTTCAGCCATGGCTTTTGTGCCTGGTTTGCATCATGCCGACTGTTGAAGCTTTTATCCCCATAGCCCAGGTTGCTTCCCCGGTGCATTAAATCCCCCACCATGTAGGTGTACTGTACTTCAATAGAATATACGGTTTTCGACCCTCCGCTTTTTATCGTATTATTTTTTCTGCGCGATTCGATTTTCGAACTTCTAATCACGCCTTCCGCCGCCGGCCAACCCTTAGTGCGTACCCCCTGGTAGGTTTCATACCCGCCCAGTAGGGTAAATATCAGACCCATAAAGATTAAAAAAACAGCCATGAGTTTAAAAACTCGTACCAGGGATGTAGGGTTATTTTGAGTAGGCATAAAAGAGAAAAAGGGAGGAGAAGGGTCGTCTTTAATCATTGCTTACAAGATTCTGGGTGTAAAGCTTCTAAGCGAAAGATAGAGACGACAATTGTTTGTACCCACGGAAGTTTTTTGCATGTACACAATGATTGCTTGGCACTAAGCCAAATCTTTCCTACCGTGGGAAACGAAATGCGGGTGTAGTATATCGGTAGTACATGAGCTTCCCAAGCTTGGGGGCGGGGTTCGATTCCCCGCACCCGCACCATGTTTTTAAAGTGTCACTTGGGTATGTTTTCTAAACCCTTTTGATCGGTCCAATTTGATGGTATTAAAAAGATTGGTTCAATCGGGCGTAAAGAGAAGAGAAAAGAAAGAGAAGCAGATTGATCTGTCTGGGGCATCAGGTATGTTACTATTTATTCCTTATGAATTTGTCCTATCTTGCCCGTACTAGTTTAAATCGTTGCCCGGCTTGCGGAAAGGGTCGTGTGTTAAAAAACCTATTCTACCGACATGAACATTGTGGGGAGTGTGGGTTTGAGTTTAACCGAGAACATGGTTTTTTTATCGGCGGGATCCCTGTCAGTTATGGCTTGATATGCGGGCTTTGGGTGGTGCCTTTGCTTGTGATGTGGTTTTTGAAATGGATGCCGACTGATTGGTTTGTCGGCCTTTGCCTAGGCGGGGCATTTGGATGGCCAATTGTTTCTTACCGGTACTGTCAGTCCCTGTGGTTGGGTTTGTATTTCTGTTTTGCGGAAGATGAAATGCCAGAGAAGCACCGAGGGAAATAAAAGAAGTTGATCTGGCTGTTTTTTAATCCCGACCGTTTTGTCTCTGGATTTAAGGCTCGTTTGAAGTCGGGAGCTAAGATAGAAGGAGGGAATGCGATTAAAACAGGGACAGATCTGGGTAAAAAAAAATCAATATTTTCGGATAACTGAATGGTCGCGTTTGACGATTCAATACAAGATGTCTTTTTCTTTAAATGGGGCGGAGGAAGAGCTTGAAGAGGTTTCCAAAAAAGAATTTTGCCGGTTGATTAAGGGGGCTGAATTGTACGAAGAAAACCAGGGCGATTCCTGATCTCGCTCTTTTTGCTCGACCTGTGAGCCTGAAAGATTTCTTCATAGGGGAATGTCAGTTTCTATAGGTACACCTTTTACAGATACAGCGAAAAAAGTCCTCCTTTGTGGCTCCGGAGAATTGGGTAAAGAGGTGGTGATTGAACTTCAACGTTATGGGGTGGAGGTCATTGCTTTGGATGCCTATGCAGATGCTCCTGCGATGCAGGTAGCCGACCGATCCCATATTGTCTCGATGCTGGATGCAGAGGAACTGCGAAGGGTTATCAAATTGGAAAAGCCAGATATTGTGGTTCCAGAAGTGGAGGCTATTGCAACAGATGTATTGGCGGAGTTTGAGCAGGCAAAGGCTTGTACTATTATTCCCACTGCCCGGGCCACCCAGCTTACGATGAACCGGGAGGGGATACGGCGGTTAGCGGCGGAAGAACTTGGGCTCAAAACTTCCCCTTTTGCATTTGCCGAGACCGAGGTGGAATTTGAGAGAGCGGTTCAAACCATTGGTATGCCTTGCGTGGTAAAGCCAATCATGAGTTCATCAGGAAAGGGGCAGAGTACGATTCAGTCGGATGAAGATATCAGCAGGGCTTGGGCCTATGCACAGGAAGGCGGGCGTGCCGGAAAAGGGAAAGTAATTGTCGAGGGCTTTGTCGCATTTGATTACGAAATTACCCAGCTTACGGTTCGCCACTCTGGAGGTACTTCTTTTTGTGATCCGATTGGGCATGTCCAGGTCTCAGGCGATTACCGGGAATCCTGGCAACCACAACCGATGTCTGAGAAAGCACGGGGGAAAGCGTTGAGATATTCGCAATCGATCACTGATGCCTTGGGAGGTTGGGGGGTATTTGGAGTGGAATTATTTATTATTGGGGATGAGGTATTATTTAGTGAGGTTTCTCCGCGTCCACATGATACCGGGATGGTCACGATGATCTCCCAGGACCTTTCTCAGTTTGCTTTGCATGCCCGGGCCATACTTGGCTTGCCGATTCCTCAAATTAGGCAGGTAGGGCCGTCCGCGTCCCATGTGATTTTGGTGGAAGGTGATTCAACTGGGGTGAGCTTTGGAAATTTAAATAATGCCCTGGGAGCTCCTGATACTCAACTTCGACTTTTTGGGAAACCAGGGGTTGCAGGACAGAGAAGAATGGGGGTGGCCTTGGGCAGGGGAGACTCCATCATCGATGCACGAGATAAGGCAAGCCGTGTGAGTGCAGCCGTTACTGTTTCTATGTAAATCTTTTTATTATATGAGTGAAATACAGGAACTACTTTCCCGGCTAGAAGAATTTCGGGATGAGCGGGACTGGGGACAATTCCACGATCCGAAAAATTTAGCTTTGGCCTTATCCATTGAATCGGCGGAGTTAAACGAACTTTTTCTCTGGAAAAAGGAAAGTGATCTGAGTCAGGTAGATATAGAAAAGCTGAAAGCTGAGCTAGCTGATGTCTTTGCCTATGCCATCATGCTTGCCGGGCATTATGGTTTGGATGTGGCAGATATTGTGAAAAGTAAGATCGAAAAAAACGCAGCAAAATATCCTGTAGATCTGGCAAAGGGAAATGCGGAGAAATATGACGAGTTGAATAAGGGGAACTAGGTACTCTTTTGGAGGTCAATCACTTTGGTTCCAGCAAGGCGGTCGTGGAGGCACCTCTGTTCTTTCCCAAAAATAAAGAGGATGTTGCAGATGCTGATGGGGGCTCCAATGACTGGAATTTGTGCGATTAAGCTGAAGACAAAATAGCGAATGAAGTACAGTTTTCCCAAGCCTTGCATCTTTCCATCCATCGCCACAATTCGGGTTTTTAGAATAACTTTACCAATACTCTGCCCCCGAGTATGGAGTAAGTATCCCTGCACGAGAAGAAAGAGAAGCTGACCGATAATAAATAATTGCAGGGTTTGTTCGAGGTCGAATTTTGGTGGTTCTTCAGTAAGCTCCAAGTCTATTAATCCAAGAGGGCGGGCGATGATGATGACAAGAGGGAGGAAAATAATGATATCAATAATCGCAGCGGCTAATCGTTTTCCCCGAGTGGCCAGTTCCGAGTTATCTTGATTGTTTTCTTGTTCAGTATTTTTAATTTGTTCTTCCATACTCCCTACGTTGGTTGTTTTTTTGTCGATAGCAATGGGATTATGACCGCATCAAAAACGGAAGGGTGGTTTACTTTTCAAATCCTCGAATAAGGTCGCCATCCTAAGGAATAAAAATATAATGATATAGATGTCATTTGATTCCCTCGGTCTTAGGCCTGAAATTTTGCAAGCTATTCAGGAAACAGGGTATACCGACCCAACTCCTATTCAAAGCACGGCAATCCCATTAATTCTTGAAGGTAAAGACCTGATCGGAATTGCTCAGACGGGCACGGGTAAAACCGCTGCCTTCACTCTTCCTATGCTCGAAAAGCTAGTTCAAAGTGCTGGCCAGAGAAAAGGTCGGGGGAGTCGTGCACTGGTATTATCTCCAACACGCGAACTTGTTGTGCAAATTGAGCAAAATGTTAAAACCTATGCTAAGCATGTCCCTTTGCGGGTAGCTACAGTCTATGGTGGGGTGGGAGAGACCCCCCAGAAAAAGGCGTTGCGTAGTGGGGTGGATTTAATCATCGCAACCCCCGGACGTTTAATGGATCTTATGCAACAGGGATGTGCTGATTTTTCAGAATGTGAATTCTTTGTATTAGACGAAGCGGACCGTATGCTTGACATGGGCTTTCTGCCCAATGTAAGAAAAATTGTTTCTTCGTTACCGAAGAAAAGACAGACGCTTCTCTTTTCCGCGACCCTTTCCAAAGAAATTGAAAAGCTTACCCGTGAGTTCCAGCATTCTCCCAAGTTCGTAGAGATTGGCAAGAGAACGAACCCGGCTGATACGGTTGAACAATTCTTATATGAGGTGACCAAGGCTCAAAAAATTGGCCTGCTTCAACATTTACTGGAAAACAATGAGCTCTACATGGTTCTTGTTTTTACCCGTACTAAGTATGGAGCGGATCGGGTGGCCAAGCAATTGGGTAAGTCCGGTATTCATACCGGGGCAATTCATTCAAACCGTACTCAAAACCAAAGAGCTCGTGCCTTGAGTGATTTCAAAGCGGGAAAAATTCGCGTCTTGGTCGCTACCGATATTGCCGCTCGGGGAATTGATGTGGAGGGGATTACTCATGTGGTGAACCTTGATTTCCCCCCCACGCCGGAGGATTATATCCACCGTATTGGGAGAACCGGGCGAGCGAAGTCAGAGGGTGTGGCTATAAGCTTTATTACCGAAGATGACCGTAACCCTTTACGGTCACTTGAAAGATTTATGAAGAAGTCGATCATTCGACGAAGATCCAAGGAGTTTGTTTGCACGCCTTTACCCTACAATGCAGGTCCCAGTAAGGGCTCTGACCGCGGGGGTGCGAAAGGCCAAGGGAATAGACCCAGCAATACAAAGCGGAGAAGGTCGAAGCCATACGGCTTGGATCGAAAGAACTTTAAGAAATTTGGGAAGTAAATTTCCCTGTCTAAGCAGTTTTAGTAATGGACAAGGGCGGAAAGCCCAATCTGATTTTCAGATATCCGGAAATATTTTAACTGGTTGAAACAGGGAAGATGCTTTTTAGCAGCAGCCTGACTCCGGGCTACAGGAGGAAGAGGAAACAGGTATACTTCCTGGTTCTTCAATTCCACATTTTTCTTTGGCCAAGCAGTCGGTTTTGGTGGGTATGAGTAGGAACTGCCCGTTGGTAAAAGATAGATTGTACTTTCCAATAGTTTCAGATTGATACTCCACTTCCAGTTCTGAATCATGGAGGCCCAGTTTTTCTTCAGCGTCCTTGATGATGCCAAGGGCTTTAGCCGGGGCGAGGCGATGATCAAAATCATCGGCTTTCCAAAGCTGGAAGTTTATTTTGCTCTCTTCACGACTTGTACCTCCACAGTCAATGAATTTTTTGGTAAGCGAACCAACTTCGGTGAGGTGAAAGTGGGGAGGAATGTAAGATCCGTTGGGTAGGACAAAAGTAATCTCTTCCACACTCGACAAATAGGCTTTGAATTCTGAAATTTTCATAAACCCTCCAGAATGTGGATTTATAGAAAAGATGCAAGGAAACCAAAGCGGAATACAAAAAAACCTTCAAGGTTGATTTTTACCCCGATAAGTTCATTATTCAATTTTTGAGTCTAATGTCGCCTTTTCTCTTGAACCCAACTGTCCCATGAAAAAGTTTTCTCTCTTCATAAGTGTTGTTTTTGTTAGCTCCGTTTTTTCTACATCCTTGATGTTTGCAAAGCCAAAAAATGCACAAGATACAAAGGTTAGTCCCAAAGAACCGGTTGCCGCCGATAAAAAAAGTAGTTCCCCAGTCAAAAAAGTGGAACCACCCAAAAAAGCTCAACCGGTAGAGATTGCGAAGCCTCAGCCAACAGCTCCAGTTAAAAAGAAAAATGTGCCTGTGCAAAGTCCACCAGCAGAGGTAGTTGAGCCAAAAGTTGAAAAAGCATCTCCGGTCAAGCCCAAGGCTGAAGCAAAGCCTAAGCCTGCCGGAAAAGCACAACCAAAAGTAAAAGCGAAAGTTTCGGCCAAAGAGCCAAAGAAGGCTGCTTCTTCAAAAGTGATTGAAACCGCTCAAGCGAGTAATGCTGAAAGCAACAGGACTCGAAAACTATCTTCCCTGCCAGCGGTTGCTTCAGTCAATGGGCAGCCTATTGGTGCTTATGCATTTGAAGCCTTACTACTTGAACAGTTAAGAAAAGGCACCCGGGATAGCGTCGAACTTCGAAAAAATATCAGAGATGAACTCGTGGTTCAGACTTTACTTAGTCAATTGGCTATGGAAGAGGGACTTGATGAAGAGAAAGAAGTTGAGTTGGCCTTCGAGTCTGCTCGTAGAACAATCTTGTCCCAGGCATGGCGTCAAAATTGGGGGAAGGAAAACCCTGTTAAAGAAACTGAAATCCAAAGTGAATACAACGCCACCGTGAAAAAGCTAGGTGATACCGAATACCAACTTCGGCAGGTAGTGGTGACCGACGAAACTGCGGCTTTTCTGATCATAGACCAAATGGAAGCAGGTAAAAGTCTAGGAGACTTGGCGAACAGGTACACCATAGAGTCGGGAGGGAAGAAGAGTAAAGGCTTGTTGCCATGGGTGAGTCCTAGTTTATTACTCCCTCCCCTCGGTGAACTAATCACTCAAGTCAAGGAGGGAGAGGTGCTCTCTTCTCCAGTGCGTACGCAAGCAGGTTGGCACATTGTAAAAGTGGAAGGGGTCAGGACCCTCAACCCACCTTCCCTAGAGCAGTTACAATCACAGGTAAAACAGGGTATATTGCAGAAAAAAATGACCCAGGAAATTCAAAAGCTTTTAGATAAAGCAAAGATTAAATTTTAGAATTTAAATTTTTGGCGGCTGCATTTCTGCAGGTATGGAATTTCTTCTGCACAGACAGATGCCCAGGTGTGTTTAGGGTATCAGCTGCAATAACCAAGCACGGGAGGAGTGCCAGTTATTGATGGATCTTAAAAAGCAGGGGGGATTACCTCAAAAGTTTTGCTCAGAAAACATCGTCTTCCACCCCATCATCATATTCGTCGAAGGTGTCGTAAGATGAACTGTCTGGTTGGGGGGTATTGGCTGCCGCCCCTTCAATATCTACTTTATAGCCACTAATCGAAGTAAACCATTTGGTTACCCCATCTTTACCCTGCCATTCACGGCCATTGATACGGGCTTCAATGGTTACTTTATTTCCCACCTCAAGGTCTTTACTTTTTTGGATGGTGTCTTTGATGAATTCAACAGGTATGGGGTTGTCCCACCTTCCGTCGCCTGTCTCCACCACTACCTGGTGCTTTTTGAAGCCGTTGGCCCCGTATTCACGGACTTCATCCACAAATTTTACTTCCCCTTTTATCGTCACCTCATTCATATATAATTGAATTTATTATAAGCTTGTTGTTATTTTAATCAATGGTCAGCTGACCATGATTATTAGCTATAAACAAAATCATTCGGCTGGCGATTTTAAAACTTTCACCAGTGCCAGTTCTGGGTGATTATAGAAAGTCGGTGTAGAGAATGTTTTCCATCTCTTTGGCCGCGGATACTAGTTGGGCATTGAGATCGACTTGATCTTTTGTCCTATGAAAAACTCCCATGGCAGCGGATACATCAAGGTCCTCCGAAGCTCCAACTGCTTCTTCCAACCCAACCTGTTTCTGTTGGAGTTCCCCCATTTCCGAAAGGATACGTTGCTGCTCTGAAGCATTTTCCGCTCTCGCTTCAATTAAACTGTCCAAAAAACCGTTAAGATCACTTATGGAATAAGAACTCAGGTCATAGGTGGGGTCTTCAAAGGTCACTTCAGGCTCAAGAGCGGCCTGAAAGTCCGGGTCGTTATCCACGAGTGATCTGAGTGCAATCTCGCTTTGATTTATCCAATCCTCGGCACCAGCCAAAGAAATACCACGGAATATACCCGTTTCAGTTCGGTCGATGGTTTCTCC
>Ga0206130_10001270_pt1 | contig 37569 bp, 38 predicted proteins | sample Helgoland_Spring_9_FD_148637 | JGI IMG/M metagenome (GOLD analysis project Ga0206130, IMG submission 148637) | Pelagic subsurface seawater microbial communities from Kabeltonne, Helgoland, North Sea - Helgoland_Spring_Bloom_20160512_1 | ecosystem: Environmental > Aquatic > Marine > Epipelagic ...
ACAGGAAAGATTGGATTTGCAACAAAAAGCACAAAAGACACAGAAACTTGGGAAGTGTGCCTGCTTGAATCGGGTCTCATTCCTTCCTGATGTCCTGTTTTTGTATCAATGATCCGAAAAATCCTCCTTTTTGTGCCTTCTGTGCCTTTTGTGGCGAAAATTCTCCCTAACTTGATCGCCCTGTGGACTTGGTGAGCTTTTCTTACTTGGCGGTTCAATCTCTTGGAAAATCCCTAACGTGGTCGTCCTGCCTGATTCCGGGATGGTTTTTGGTTGCTTGCCAAAACGGGGAGCATGCTGCGAATTCGTTGCGATATGAAGCGCTTGCTCATCACGATGTTAGGATTGTCGGCCTGCGGGCAAGTCACTCTACGGCGATGAGTTTGCGCCGTACCTTGGCGAAGATTTCCTTGTTCGAGGCTTCCATGAGCTGCCGTGCCCAGATCGAGCATATTTCCTCGTTGTAGGTGATGTGACTGTTCTCACCGCTGAGGTGGAAGTCCGGGCCGCGGCGATCCGAAACCGTGGACACGAGCTTGCCGGTTCTTGCGTCAAGGACGCGCGCTTCGAATCCGCAGACGGGGATCTTGGTAAGAGGTGATGCTGCAGTATCGGGGAAGTGAGCATCGGTGAGTGCGACCTCAAGGATGAGTGTCTCCGGCTTCGAGGTGCTGGTGGTTTTGTAGAAGATGCAGATCGGATCCGTGAAGGCGATGTTGAGTTGCTTCGTGAAATGCCGGGCAAGGGTCGCTGCGCGTTTTTCGAACGCTTTCTGGTCGGGGATGTCAGCGGATTTACTGCGCTCCCACTCATCCGCATGGAGGTATTTCACCGTCACCGGGCGGACTACGATATTCTTGTAGTCCGTGATATTGATGTCGGGATCGCGCCATGAATGCTCGAAGGGCAAACGGGAGATGCGGGCCGAGGTATCCGTTCCGGTCGAGGTGAGGAATGCGGTGGGTTTCGCGGGTGCCACGGCATGGTGGATGCCGCACGACGCGAGAGCTAGGCATGCGATAGCTGCGATGAGGTGCGGTTTCATATTGATGCGGCGGATGGGTGTTAGACGGTGTCTAGGATGCCGTTGAGGGTGGTGCTCGGGCGCAGGGCGGCATTGGCCTTTTCGACGTCCGGGAGGTAGTAGCCGCCGATGTCGGTTGGGTTGCCTTGGACGGCGTTGAGTTCGGAAATGATGTTCTCCTCGTTTTCAGCAAGGGCTTGGGCGAGCGGTTCGAAGATCTTCTTCAGTTCGAAATTGGATCCTTGTTCGGCCAGCGCCTGAGCCCAGTAGAGGGCGAGGTAGAAATGGGAGCCACGGTTATCGATCGTGCCCAGCTTGCGGCCGGGGGAGCGGTCGTTCTCGAGGAACTGGCCGGTGGCGGCGTCGAGGGTTTCTGCGAGGACTTTCGCGCCGGCGTTGCCCTGGGTTTCGGCGAGGTGCTCGAAGGAGGCGGCGAGTGCGAAGAACTCACCGAGCGAGTCCCAGCGCAGATAGTTTTCCTGTGTGAACTGCTCGACATGCTTGGGAGCGGAGCCGCCCGCGCCGGTTTCGAAGAGTCCGCCGCCGTTCATCAGCGGGACGATGGAGAGCATTTTGGCGGAGGTGCCGACTTCGAGGATGGGGAAGAGGTCGGTGAGGTAGTCGCGGAGGACGTTGCCGGTCACGCTGATCGTGTCCTCGCCTTTGACAATGCGCTGCAGGGTATTGATGCAGGCTGTGGCGGGAGGGAGGATAGAAATGTCCAGGCCGGAGGTGTCGTGGTCTGCGAGGTAGGTTTTGACCTTGGCGATGATGTTGGCGTCGTGGGAGCGGGCTTCATCCAGCCAGAAGATGGCAGGTGTGTTCGAGGCACGGGCGCGGTTGACGGCGAGTTTCACCCAGTCCTGGACGGAGGCATCCTTGGTCTGGCAGGCACGCCAGATATCGCCCTGTTTCACGCTGTGTTCGAGAAGGACATTTCCGGAGGAATCGCTGACACGGACCGTGCCGTCGGCGGGGATTTCGAAGGTCTTGTTGTGGGAGCCGTATTCCTCGGCGGCCTTGGCCATGAGGCCGACGTTGGGGACGGAGCCCATGGTGGTGGGATCGAGGGCGCCGTTTTCGCGGCAGAAGTCTATGGTTGCCTGGTATATGCCTGCGTATGAGGAGTCCGGGATGACGGCGAGGGCGTCCTGCTGTTTTCCGTCTGCATTCCACATCTGTCCGGAGGTGCGGATCATGGCGGGCATGGAGGCATCGATGATGATGTCCGAGGGGACGTGGAGATTGGTGATGCCCTTGTCGGAATTGACCATCGCGAGGGCGGGGCCGTTTTCGTAGGCTTTGGCGATATCCGCCTCAATGGCGGCTTTCTGATCTGCGGGGAGACTCTGGATTTTTGCGATGAGGTCGCCGAAGCCGTTGTTGTAGTCGATGTTGAGCGGTTCGAGAGCATCGGCGTGGAGGGCGATGAGATCTTTGAAGAAAACTTTGACGGCATGGCCGAAGATGATGGGGTCGGAGACCTTCATCATGGTTGCTTTCATGTGAAGGGAGAAAAGCACGCCGGAAGCTTTCGCCTCAGCGATCTGTGTCTCGAGGAAAGCGGTGAGCGCGTCCTTTGACATGAAGGTGCCGTCGAGGATTTCACCGGGTAGCAGCGGGGTGGATTCCTTGAGGACTGTCACCGAGTTGTCGGCGGCCACGAACTCGATTTTCGCGTCGGTGGCAGCGTTGACTGTGACGGATTTCTCGTTGGAGAAGAAATCGCCTTGGCCGGCCATCGTGCCGACATTGGTCTTGGAGTCCTTGGACCAGGCGCCCATGGAGTGCGGGTGCTTGCGGGCGTAGTCCTTCACCGCTTTTGGAGCGCGGCGGTCGGAGTTGCCCTCGCGGAGCACGGGGTTGACGGCGGATCCCATGACCTTCGCATAGCGGGCGCGGGTTTCCTTTTCCTCGCCTGTGGAAGGGTTTTCCGGGAAATCCGGGATGGGGAAGCCTTTGGCTTGGAGTTCCTTGATCGCCGCCTTGAGTTGGGGGACGGAGGCGGAGATATTTGGCAGTTTGATGATGTTTACGTCCGCGAGGAGGGTCATCTTGCCGAGTTCAGAGAGGTGATCCGCGATTTGTTGATCCACCGAGAGAAGATCGGGGAATTGAGCCAGGACGCGGGCGGCGAGGGAGATATCGCGGGTTTCCACGTCGATGCCGGCTGTTTTTGAGAACGCCTGGACAATGGGGAGAAAGGAGTAGGTGGCCAGGGCGGGAGCCTCGTCGGTCTTGGTGTAGATGATGGTGTTGGACATGGAATTTGGTTATGGAGCTTATGTAATGGAACGCGGGATTCCGGTCAAGCGGGGGCTGCTCTGTTGCCAGGTCATCCCTCAATAGCCCATCTATCGAGCGTGTGGCTTGTTGTCACGAAAATGCAGTGCAGGAGGTCTCGGGCTGGTTGTATTTGGCGATTGCGGAGAGGGTGTTCAGATGTCATTTTACGGCATGAGGATTCGGATCGGACTGACGCTTATGGCTTTGTATTCCGGGCTTTGTTACGGCCAGGAAGGTGCGGTAAAGGCCAACGTGCCTGAGGATTTCCTAGATGACGCGCATTTCCGTGAGGAGCTGGGGGTGAATGAGTTCACCGCGCCGTCGATTTCGAACCTTTTCGATACACTGCAGTTCCTGATGCCACTGCCACTGATAGAGACGCAGAGAGCTCCGAATGCGCGTATGCCTCTGGATCGTGCGGATTTGGCCATTGAGCTTGGTTTCCTGATTGCGGATGGCTTCCTGATCGTCCAAGCCGGGCAACTGGACAAGGTGGAGAAAATGGCGTCGGATCTGACACTATATGGTAAGGCACTGGGTGCGGGGGACAAGATCAACAGCCATGCCGCGAGCCTGTTGGAAAGCGCGAAGAAACAGGATGTGGATACGCTGAAAAAGGAACTCGCCTCGACGCAGAGGGATGTCGAGATCGAGCTGGTGACCCTGCGCGACGCGGATCTGGCGCACTTGATTTCGCTCGGTGGCTGGATTCGCGCCCTTGAGGTTTCGACTGCCGCGGTGGACAAGCAGTTTTCCCCCGAGCGGGCGGCGAAGGTGATGCGCGAGGACATTGCTGATTATTACACCGAGAGTGTCGCCGGGCTGGAGCCGAGGATTTCCGAGCGCCCGACTTACCTTGAGATCCGCGATGTGCTCTCCGGGCTGCGCAACGAGATGGTCATCCCCAAGGGTGAGGAGGCGACCCCGGAAAAGATCAAGGAGATCAGGGCGCAGGCAGGGAAGTTGGTGGAGTTGGCTCTGCAGAGGCAGGAGTAAGCGTTGAAATCATAAATTCTAAACGTTAAACCCTAAAAAAGAGAAATGGAGAAGGTAGCGGTATTGGGGCTGGGTATTGTGGGTTCGCGGGTGCGATCGAGGTTGCTTGATGCGGGGTATTCGGTGAGTTGCTGGAGCCGGACGGTACGCGGGTTGGAGGCTGAGAAGGATTCCCCGGAAGCCGCAGTGGCGGATGCGGATCTCGTTTCGATTTACCTCAAGGACGTGCCGATGGTGCGTGAGGTTTTTGCGAGGGCGAAGGCCGGTTTGAAAAAAGGTACGCTGGTGATGAATCACTCGACCATTGATCTCCCGACCACGCTCTGGCTCGCCGAGCAATGCGCGGCGAAGGGCTGCGATTTCATCGATGCGCCTTTCACGGGTAGCAAGGATGCCTCCGCGGCGGGGCAATTGCTCTATTACACCGGCGGAGATGAGGATCTGGTGGGAAAGGTTTCTGAATTTCTCGCGGTGAGTTCGAAGGGGCGCATTCATTGCGGCGAGATTGGCACGGCCACGGTGACAAAGCTGGGTACAAACCTGATTTCGGCTTGCACGGTTCAGGCGATGAGCGAGGCGCTGGTCATCGCGAAGAGGCACGGGGTGAAACCCGAGGTCTTCACCGAGGCCGCGATTAAGAACGGCTCGGGCTCTCCGCTGATGGCGATGAAATACCCCGGCATGCTCGCTGGGGATTTTGAGCCACATTTCACGATGGCGAATATGTGGAAGGACAGCTGCTACGCGCTCGCACTCGCGGAATCGGCGGGTGTGGAACTGCCTGCGATCGCCGCCGTATCCGCAAGGATGGGGGAGATGTGTGATCAGGGTTCTGCGGATGAGGATTTTTCCGCACTGGTGAAAGCCTATGAAGACTGAACTCGGCAAGAAACCCGGCGTCATCGCTTTCTCCGGGCCGGATGCAGTGCGCTTCCTGAACGGTCAGGTGACGCAGGATGTCCGCAAAGTGATGGGTAGCGAGCTGGTGCTGCCGAGCTGTGTGACGGATGCGAAGGGCAAGCTGCAGTTCCGTGTCTGGATCGCGGAAGGGAAGGATACGGGGACGGTTTTGGTTTTCTGCGGGGAAGGCATGGCTGAGGATGTCGAGGCGCGGTTGACGCGGTATCTCATCGCAGATGATGTGGAGGTGGAGAATGTGAGCGGTGAGGTTTCGATCGAGGATTACGATTTCCCCGATCCGGATGAACGGGAGCGGATCGAAAAGGGAATTCCAAAATGGGGTGCGGAGCTGAAGGAGGGTATGCTGCCTCCCGAGGCCGGGCTGGATGTCACGGACATTTCCTACAATAAAGGCTGCTATATCGGCCAGGAAGTGATCTCGCGGATCAAATCGGCAGGGAAGGTGAATCGCCGCTTGGTGAAGCTGACTTTCGATGGTGAGGGTAAAACCGGAGAGATCGTGAATCTCGAAGGGAAGGTTTGCGGCGAGGTGACGAGCGTTTCTGGAGGCATCGGCCTCGGTTATCTAAAGCGCGGGGCGGACTCGGAGGGGCTGACTGTTCTTGGGATCGTTATCTCGCTCCGGCCATGATGCAGGGCGCCTACACTAGGGAGATCTCGGCGAGGAAAGCAGAACCGGATATGGGATTTGAACCGCCAAGTAAGAAAAGTTCGCCAAGTTTTCCAAAGCCAAACGCTTTCTGAACAGAAATCTTCAGCCAAAAAGACTCTTTTGAGATCTTTGTTCTCTTGGACTTGGTGAACTTTTCTTATTTGGCGGTTCAATCTCTTGAAAAATCCCTAACGTAGGAGCCCTGGGGCATAATGCGAAATTTTCGGCTTTCCCCTAACTGGATGGGCTTCATGCTTTTGCCCACATGACTTCTGATTTCCTTGTGGTTGGGGCGGGGATCGCCGGGCTTTCCTTCGCCCTGCGGGCGGCGAAACACGGCAAGGTGACGGTTCTGACCAAGGGCAAGGCCGAGGAATCGAATACTGCCTGGGCGCAGGGCGGGATCGCTTCGGTGCTTCCCGAGAGCCTACGGGCGGAGGGGGATTCCGTGGAAAGCCACATCACCGACACGCTCGGTGCCGGTGCGGGGCTGTGCAAAGAGGAGGTTGTGCGGCGCATCGTCGAGGAGGGCGACGACGCCATCGAGGATCTTCTGGGATACGGGGTCAAGTTCGACAAGGAGGGTGACAGGTTCGCGCTGGGGAAAGAGGGAGGGCACAGTCATCGCCGTATTCTTCATGCCCGCGATACGACGGGGCGCGAGGTCGCGCGTGCGATGCTGCAGGCGGCACGTAATGAGCCGAACATCACCCTACTGGAAGACCATTTCGTGACCGACCTAATCACCTCCGCCCGGCTCGATGTTGTCTCGAACGACCGCGTGCTGGGCGCCTATGTGCTGGTGCGTGAAACGGGGCAAGTGATGGTTTTTCGCTCGGATCGGGTGGTGCTCGCTTCCGGCGGCTGCGGGAAAGTTTATCTCTACACTACCAATCCCGACTCCGCGACTGGCGACGGCGTTGCGCTCGGTTGGCGGGCGGGGGCGACGATGGCGAACATGGAGTTTATCCAGTTTCATCCGACCTGTTTCTACAACCCAGCGGCTACTGGTCCGGAGGCGCGCTCGTTCCTGGTCAGTGAGGCGGTTCGCGGCGAGGGCGGAATCCTGCGCAACGGCAAGGGCGAGGATTTTACGAAGAAGGTCGACCCACGCGGTTCGCTCGCGCCCCGGGATATCGTTGCCCGCGCCATCGACCAGGAAATCAAGAGGACCGGTGCCGCCTGCGTGTATTTGGATGTAACCCACAAGCCCAAGGGCTTCATGAAGGAACATTTTCCATACATCCATGCGACGTTACTGAAGTTCGGCGTGGATTGTGAGAAAACACCCATCCCCGTTGTCCCGGCGGCGCATTATATGTGTGGAGGACTGAAGACGGATGTCACCGGGAAAACGACGATTCGCGGGCTGTATGCCGTCGGCGAGGTCGGCTGCACGGGTCTGCACGGGGCGAACCGTTTGGCCTCAAACTCGCTGCTGGAGGGCAACGTCGTCGGTCGACTCGCGCTGGAGGAAATGATGAGAATTTACCCGCCGGATAAGCCGGTGATGGATGCCCCGGTCATCCCGGAATGGCACCACGGCGATGTCGCCGAGCCGGACGAACTCGTGGTCATCTACCACAACTGGGACGAGATACGCCGGTTGATGTGGGACTACGTCTCCATCGTTCGCACCGATAACCGCCTCCGCCGCGCCGCCGCCCGCCTGCGGAACCTGAAAAAGGAAGTCCGCGAGTTCTACTGGGGCCACCGCGTCAACGCCGATATCCTTGAGCTCCGCAATCTCGTCGCCGTCGCCGGTCTCATCGTTGAGTGCGCCCTGAGACGCAGGGAATCACGCGGCCTGCACTACACCCTGGATTACCCGGAGACTGAGGAGCGTTTTCTGAAGGATACGACGCTGCGAAAATTCTGAGTGGAGGTGAGGTTAGGCTCGGGCAGTTTCCATACGGTAACCCATTGTTTTTTTACCGCGTTGGCTTTCGCTGCTTCGATTTCCTTGCGAACGTTGTCGATGCGTTCGTTGTCGGAATCCTGCTCGTGGTCTGCGAGCCATTTGTCGCTGGGATGAAAGTGCGCACCTCCGAGCGGATGGTCACGGTCGCAATAAATGGGCACTTCGCGCATCTTCGCCACCGGATCGGCAGGGATACTCATCGCGCTAGGGCTATTGTTGCTGTGCGGGTGCTGGATCCGCGATATTGTCCGCTTTTTTTTGATCCGTTAGGATTTTCCAATCGGGGGTTCCGTGGTCGATGCGGATGAGTTCGCTTGCATAGACGGCGTCCTCGTTGTGTGGGTCGATTTCCGCGGAGAGGCTGATGAGGTAGCGGGCGAGGATGGTGTTTTCGTTCTCGGTCTGCTGGAGGAGCAGCTGGCCGCGGGTGAGGAGCAGGCGGGCGAGAACTTGCGGGCTGTAGTCGGCATCGGTCTTGGCGGGGAGAATTCCCTTACCGAGTTGGAACTGGGTGACGACGGCTTGTCGGTTGCGGGGGGATAGATGCAGGGCGAGAGCGATGATGCGGCGGGCGCGGCTGATCGAGGGCAGCGTGGCCTTGTTTGCGAGGATCTGGTTGGCGGCGTAGGCTGCGAGGTTGGTGGCGTATTCGTCGCGCTCGGTGTTAAGCATGACGAGATCCTGGGAGAAAATACTGATTTTGATATCGAGCGGATCCCAATCGAATTTCTTTTCCCCGGCAGCATGGACGAGGGATCCGAGCGCGAAGATCGCGATCATCGGGATTTGCAAAACATTCATCATCGACGTATAAGATGGGAAAACATGGGCGAATGGCAAGAGACAAATCCCGACGACAAGCTTGCGCGTCATCTTGCGGGAGCGATGGCGGAGGCCTATCTCAAGAAGGATCTGCGGGAGGAATTGCGGCGTAGGGTATCCGAGAATCCGGATAGTGACTCCGGAGCGGTGGTTTGTGATGTCGCGGGTTATCTTTCAGAGAGGCCTTCGTTAAAGGTAGTTGCTGTCTTCTCTGCGCTGCCGGGGGAGGTGGATCTGCGGACGCTGCCGGAAGAGATCGAGAGGGTCTGGGTTTTCCCTAGAGTGGTGGGAGAGAACCTGGTTTTCCATAAAGTTAGGAATTTTGCGAAAGACTTGGAAAAGGGTGCCTACGGAGTTCTTGAGCCGAAGGCGAAGCTGAAGCAGGTGGCGATCGAGGAGGTGGACATTTTTATGTGCCCGGGGCTGGGCTTTGACCTCAAAGGCGGGCGGATCGGAAGAGGCAAAGGCTTTTACGATAAGATGCTTGAGGAGGCGCGGCCAGAGGCGGTGAAGCTGGGTGTGTGCTTCGGCTACCAGTTGCTGAAGGAGATTGTGATGGAGAAGCACGATATCCGGATGAACGGCGTGATCGCCGGGTGAGGTGGATACCGTTCGGTATGGATTTTGAGCGCAAATGCGCGCGAATCCAGGACAATGAAAGGGGAGAGTCCAACACAGCCGAAGAAGAAGGATCTGCTATCGGGTTTTCATGTCGCGGAGATTGGCGTCCATTTGATGGAATCATTGAGTTTGCCGTTCGTCCATGTCGGCGGCTCTCCCATTGCGGTTGAACCTTTGCATGAGGTGGCTCCGGGTTTCCCTTGCATCGAGTGGGAAGGGTTCTATTTTCGGGCACTATGAAAATTCCTTATATCCTTTCCGTCGCGCTACTCTTGGCAGCTGTCCCAACAAACGTATCGGCGCATTGCCAGGTGCCATGCGGGATCTATGACGATGACAATGTGATCAAATCCTTGACTACCGATTTGCTGACGATCGAGAAGGCGTGTGCGCAGATTGTTGCGCTGGCCAAGGATCCTTCGGCGAACGCGCAGCAGATCACACGCTGGACGGTGAACAAGGAGAAGCACGCACAGGATATTCAGGAAAAAGTCCTGAATTATTTCCTCGCGCAGAGGCTGAAGCTGCCTGAGGCGGATGCCGACAAGGCCGCCTACATGGTGAAGCTGACGCTCTGCCATGAGATCATTGTGACCGCAATGAAGTGCAAGCAGTCCACGGATGCGGCGAACGTGGAGAAGCTCAAAGACTTGCTGGATTCCTTCGCTAAGGAGTTCGGCACCAAGAAGTGATTTTCCAAGCGTTTTCATGAAATACGCGAATCGAAAACCCCTGTTGCTGCTGGCTGCTTTCGCCTTGGCAAGCTCATGTACAGATGTCCAGCCGGTGGAAGCCGAGGCACCTGTAGTGCCTGTGGCTCCACACAGCAAGCCGGTGAAGATGCCGCCGATAAACCGCAAGCTCGGCAGCTCCAAGGGTATGGCGATCGACGATTTCTTCGCTGTGCAGCAATCGGGCGAAGCGCTGATCTACGATGTAAGAGCCTCGTATTTCTACGCGATCGACCACATACCCGGTGCGATCAACTGGCCGTATACGGAATACGACGCGCAGGTTATGAAACGCGACATCGAGATCCAGAAGGCATTGAACGCCGGCAAGGAAGTGGTGCTGTACTGCTTCAATCTCGGTTGCCCCGAGGCGCGGAATGTGGCGAAGAAACTGGCTCGGCGAGATTACAACGTATGGGTGCTCAGCATGGGTATTGATTCCTGGAGAGAAGCGGGTTTGCCGTTGGATACGGGCAAGGCTGGGGAGTAAGGGTGGAGTTTCAAGGCTTCACAACCGGCGGATTGGCCGGGCGGTGCATGAAGTTGAGAAGCTCCATGGCGAAGTGTACGCGCGAGCGACAATCCGGCTTCAGGCGTCCGGTAGGATCTCGCGGAGCGGCAGGTATACGAACGGGCGTTCGTTGATCCTGGGGTGCGGTAGCTGGAGCAGGGGATGGTCGAGTTGCGTCTCGCCGAAGATGAGGATGTCGATGTCGATCAGGCGAGGTGCGTTGCGGACCGGTTTGGTCTCACGGCCGAGATCCGATTCGATGGCCTGGGTGTGGCTCAGCAGTTCGAGGGGATCGCTGCCGGGGTAATCGAAAGCCACAGCAGTGTTTAGGAAACGCGGCGAGTCAGGCGGGCAATCTTTGGGCTCCGTATCGTAGATCGAGGCGGTGAGGAAAGGCGCGCCGGCCGAGGCCAGCTTGCGCAGCTTGGAGATCGCCTTGGCGATGTTCGACTCACGGTCGCCGAGGTTTGAACCGAGTGCGATGGCGACGCGTGGCATGGTTCCGTCAGTCCTTGAGGTTGAAAAGCTTGCTGATGCCGTAGTTCGCCTGAACCCGGCTATTCGCCTCCTTGACCTTGGCCGAAGGGATGATGATCGGGCGCCTGGCTCCATGGAGCTCGATGACATGGAACTCCGGCGGGTTTTCCGCGTAGAGAAGTTCGTGGGCATGGTTCAGATCGCGGACAGGAAGGCCGTCGATCTTGTCAACGGCCAGTCCGGTGAAATTACCGATCTGCGAGGTGACCGGATCGGGCTCGATCTGGGTGAGGATGACGACGTCCTTCTTTTCCTGGAAGATCCCCTTGGATACATAGTCCGTGTACAGGCGGCGGACGGTGATATTTTTGAACTTCGAGGTGGCGAAAAGATTGGTGTCGAGCGGTTGGAAAACGAGACCAGCGAAGACGATGTAGCGGGGCTTTTTCTCGTATTGGATCGCATACATCGTCGAGGGTGGCAGGGGCTTGAGGATGACCTCGACATCGTTCCATGATCCGTCGCGGAGGAAACGGATGGCAACTTTGTCGCCGGAGAATTTGCGTTCGACGATTTCGTTGAGGTCCACTTTTTCGCCATCGACGAGAACCTTGCCATCGCTGTCAACCGATTTGCCGTCGAGAGAAAGAAGGATATCGCCTGTCTTCAGTATCCCGTCCACGGAGCTGGTGGGAACGACGTTCTTGATGAGCACGCCTTCGCCGTTTTCCGGAAGGCCGAGGGCTTTACGCATGGCTGGGTTGTGGAGAGGGAAAGGGCTGATGCCGAGCTCGGCGTAATGATCGTAGCTGCCGTCTTCAATGTCCTTGAGGAAGCGTTTCACAACCGGTGTGGGGATGATGTAGCCGGTATTATCCGCTTGGCGGAGACCCTGGAAAGCCACCCCGACGACCTTGCCATCCTGCAACACCGGTCCGCCGGAATTGCCCGGGTTGATCGCCGCATCGATCTGGACGACGAGGTGCGAGTCAGAACGGCTGTGTGAGTATGGTTGGAAGTCGATCCGGGAGACGATGCCCTTTGTCACGGAGAGGCGCTCGCCGCCGACGGGATAGCCGATGACCGTTACCAATGATTCGAGCACCGGGATTTCGCCGAGTGAGAATACCGGGAAATCTTCAAAATTGGAGAAATCCTCCAGCGAAAGGATCGCGAGATCGCAGTCGTGGGCGATGTAGTCGACCTTGGCCGGATATTTTTCTGGGGAGCCATGGATGGTGACGAGGATGCGCTGTTGGTTGGAGACGACGTGGGCGTTTGTGAGTATCTGGTTTTTTCCGATGAGGAAGCCGGTGCCGATGCCACCGCCGAATCGCCCGGAATTCCACGGTGTCTGGTAATCGGGGATTTGCGTTGCGACCTCGATGCGGAGGACGGAGCGGTAGAGCCCGGACGAGCCGGTCTGTGCGTGGAGCGCGGCTGTCAGAAATAGGGAGATAGTGAGAACCAGAGCGGATGCGGAGCGGGTCATGTCTGGGGTGAGACTAGGCGTGAGTTGGGAAATGGCAAAGGAGAAGTCTTCAGTTTGTTGGGAAAGTCCGAACTATACGGTTCCTTTAACTGCTGTTATTCCTAATAACAGGTTTCTTTGTAAGTGATTGAAAGTCAATAATCGGTGGTACTGTCGGAGAATGCCAAATACGAAGCAGTAAATGTAACTTGCGGATCGCACTTTCTTGAACCAGCTTGCACCGCCCCTCATTCTGCGCAGGGCTGTCATCATCCGGAGGGAGAATGACGGCCGCGTGGAGTGGGGGGTCTTTACTGGGTTTTACCTGCAGCAGATCGCTAGGAGCGTTTGGAATTTCGGTGGAGTTTCCTCCTTGTCGGCGATGAGGGTTTCGATCGAGGAGAAGCCCGCTTTTTCAAGCATTGAGTGGATCTGGCTTTCGGAAAACCCGAGCCATCGGTCCGCGTAGAGTTCACGTGCCTCGGAGAAATTGTGCTGGAGTAGATCGAGGATGATCAACCTCCCGCCGGGACGCAGGATGCGGAAGGCGGAGTCGATGGCGCGCTGCGGATTTTCGGCATGGTGGAGCGCCTGGCTCAGGATTGCGAGATCGATGGAAGCCTCGTCGATCGGCGGGTTTTCAATGTCACCGATGCGGAATTCGAGGTTGGAGAGGCCGTTGGCGATGGCGAGTTTCTGTGCGTAATCGACCATTTTCGGCGAGAGATCGATGGCGATGACCTTTTCCGCCCGTTGGGCGAGGAGCTGGGAGAGTGTGCCTTCGCCCGCCCCGAGATCGGCGACATCGCGGTAGTTGAGTACCTTGATAAGGGCCTCTGCGAGGGCTTTCCATGAGCGGCCGGGGACGTAGTCTTTTCCGAAGCGGCCTGCGAGTTCGTCGAAATAGGCGCGGGCGTAGTCCTTGCGCTTGGAGAGGATGTGGCGGAGAGCGACGTTGTCTGCGGAGACCTCGGGAATCTCGCCCGCCGCCTGGAGAGTGATCGGCAAGAGGGTTGCCGGGAGGGAGGCGGAGTAGACGTTGTTTTTGCCGCTCCTTTCATCAATCACGAGTCCAGCCGCCTTGAGCTGTGAAAGCTGGGTGGAGATTCGGCTCTGCCCCATCCCGAGGATTTCCTGCAGTTCCGCTACCGTCAGCGGGTCCTGGTTGAGGAGGGAGAGGATACGCAGCCGGGTGGGATCGGAAACCAATTTCAGGGATTTGATGGTTGACTCCATAGCGAGGATGTTACATCAACGCATCACGATTTGACGATACGAAAATAAAAATAATACATGAGCACCTACATTTTTTCCTCAGAATCCGTTGGCGAAGGCCATCCTGACAAGGTTTCGGACACCATCTCCGATGCGATCCTCGATGCCTGCCTCAGCATCGACCCAAAAAGCCGTGTGGCCTGCGAGACGTTTGTTAAAAGCAACATCGTGGTTGTCGGCGGCGAGATTACGATTCCGAAGCTGCAGAACAGAAAGAAAGGCACGACCAAGCCGATCGACGAGGTTCTCAACGTCGGAAAGATCATCCGCGACGCGGTTCGTGGAATCGGTTATGTGAACAGCGACGACGTGTTCCACGCAGACACGCTTTTCATCAATAACTACCTGACCGTTCAGAGCCCGGACATCGCCCAAGGAGTCGATGCGAAAGCGGCGGAAGGCAAGAAGACAGCCAAGCAAGGTGCGGGCGACCAAGGCATCATGTTTGGTTACGCCTGCAATGAAACGCCTGAGCTTATGCCGGCACCCATCATGTTCGCGCACCGTCTTGGCCGTGAACTCACCCGTATCCGCAAGGCCGGCAAGCTTGCTCCATGGCTCCGTCCCGATGCGAAGACTCAAGTTTCCGTTGAATACGTGAACGACAAGCCGACCCGCATTGTCAACGTGGTCATCTCCACCCAGCACGCAGATGGAGTCTCGCACGCCGAGATTGAAAAATTCTGTATCGAGAAAGTGATCAAAAAAGTTCTTCCGAAAGACATGATCACGAAGGCGACCGAATTCCTGATCAACCCGACCGGCAAGTTTGTGATCGGTGGGCCACAGGGAGACAGTGGTCTGACGGGTCGCAAGATCATCGTCGATACTTATGGCGGCAGCGGTCGTCACGGTGGTGGTGCGTTTTCCGGAAAAGATCCTTCGAAGGTCGATCGCTCCGCAGCCTACATGGGTCGCTGGGTTGCCAAGAATGTGGTGGCCGCAGGACTCGCAGACAAATGTGAGGTGCAGTTCGCCTATGCGATCGGGCATCCGGAGCCGGTAAGTGTCCACATCGATACTTTTGGAACGGGCACGGTTGAGGATACGAAGATTCTCGGCGCTGTGCTGAAAGTGTTTTCTTTCAACCCCGCCGACATCGTCAAGCAACTCAACCTGCTTCGCCCGATTTACTCGAAAACAACCAACTACGGTCACTTCGGAAAAGACGATTCCGAAATCACCTGGGAGAAAACCAACAAGGCTGCCGCACTGAATAAGGCAATCGCCTGAATTTCCAACCAATCTACCTAACAGAATAATATGAGCTTCACTGACTACAAAGTAAGGGACATCGGCCTAGCCGATTTCGGCCGCAAGGAAATCGACATCGCCGAGCACGAGATGCCCGGCCTGATGGCAACCCGTGAGAAATACGGCAAGACCAAGCCGCTCGAAGGAGTGCGCATCATGGGCTCGCTGCACATGACCGTCCAGACCGCGGTTCTCATCGAGACCCTCCTTGATCTCGGTGCGGATATCCGCTGGGTTTCCTGCAACATTTTCTCCACTCAGGATCACGCAGCCGCAGCAATGGCTGTCAAGGAAGTGCCGGTCTTCGCATGGAAAGGGGAGACCCTTGAGGAATACTGGTGGTGCACCTGGCAGGCGCTCGTCAACAAGGACGGCCTCGGCCCGCAACTCATCGTCGATGACGGTGGCGACGCGACACTTCTCATCCACAAGGGATACGAAATGGAGAACGGCTCCAAGTGGCACGAGAGTCCGGGCGAAAGCGAAGAGGAACAGGTGATCAAGGATCTCCTGGCTGATATCAAGGTCAAGCAACCCGGCATCTTCCACACCATCGTGAAAGACTGGAAGGGTGTTTCCGAGGAAACCACCACCGGTGTTCACCGCCTCTATCAGATGGCGAAAGCCGGAACGCTTCTCGTTCCGGCGATCAACGTCAACGACTCCGTCACCAAGTCGAAATTCGACAATCTCTATGGTTGCCGCGAATCGCTTCTCGACGGTATCAAGCGCGCTACTGACGTGATGATCTCCGGCAAGGTCGGCGTTGTTTGCGGATACGGCGATGTCGGCAAAGGTTGTGCTCAAGCTCTTCGCGGAGCCGGTGCACAGGTTGTCGTGACCGAGGTTGATCCGATCTGCGCGCTTCAGGCCGCAATGGAAGGCTTCCGCGTTCTTCCTATCGAGGACACGCTCGGCTGGGGCGATATTTACGTCACCACCACGGGCAACAAAGACATCATCCGTTTCGACCACATGTCGAAAATGAAAGACCAAGCGATCGTCTGCAATATCGGCCATTTCGACAACGAGATCCAGATGGAGAAACTCAATAGCGCGAAGGACGTCACCCGCCTGAACATCAAACCACAGGTTGATAAATACACGTTCGCTACCGGCAACAGTATCTACATGCTTGCCGAAGGCCGCCTCGTGAACCTTGGTTGCGGAACCGGTCATCCGTCCTTCGTGATGTCCAACAGCTTCACCAACCAGACGCTCGCTCAGATCGATCTCTGGGAAAACAGAGAGAGCTACAAGGCCGGCCAGGTCACCGTGCTTGCGAAGCACCTCGACGAGGAAGTTGCCCGCCTGCACCTTGCCAAGGTCGGAGCGAAGCTCACCAAGCTCACCGACGAGCAAGCCGCCTACATCGGGATCTCTGCGGATGGTCCGTTCAAGGCGGATCACTACCGTTACTGATCTTCGATAAGGTAGAAAAATTCGAGAGCCGCCCGGGTGACAGCCCGGGCGGCTTTTTTTTGAGGGGAAATGCTTGTGGGTTTTATTTGATGTGATATATTGTTTCAAATGAAACGAAAGAAGGAAGAAATCAAAATGAAACCGGCTGAGTATGAGGCACCCGGTCGGCTGCCCGGCGAGGGCGGTAGCGTGTTGAGCGAGCCCGCAGCAGCGTATGTGGTGAATAAGGTTCGCGACGGTCTTCCCTTCGAGGAGTTCCATGTGCTACAGGAAATGCTGGGTGTTACGGAGGAGAGGCTTGGGGCGCTCGTGGGGATGTCGCGTGCGACTCTGCATCGGCGGAAAAAGGCAGGTTCTCTGGATCGCTCGGAATCGGATCGGTTGGTTCGCTATGCCCGCATTCTGAATTGCGTCACGGCATTTTATCAATCCCATGAAGCTGCCGCGAAATGGCTGAACAGCCCGGCGATGGCCTTCAATGGTGAGACTCCCATGGACTACGCGGACACCGAGATCGGAGCCAGGGAGGTGGAGGCTCTGGTCTGGCGGACCGAGAACGGGGTTCCGAACTAACATGTCGGTTTTCTACCGGATCGTAGGCAGTCACCGAGCGGCGACCGCGTTGGACGGGGAAGGTGCCGCGAAGATGGGTGGGCGCTGGAATTCGCAAGGAGTGGCTGTTGCCTACCTGACGGAATCGCGGGCGCTGGCGGCGCTGGAAATCTTGGTTCACTTCGGGCGGGATGTGGCGCTGGCGTCGTGGTCGGTCATCGAGACAGACATTCCGGACGAAATGATCAACCGGGTTTCCCTAAGGAGATTACCCGTCGGTTGGAATGATCTGGAATCGCTAGCGGTTTCCCGGGAATTCGGAGCCGATTGGATCAAGAAGGGTAAAAATTTGGGTGTAATTCTACCGAGCGCGATCATCCCCGAAGAGCGAATCCTGATGCTGAACGTGCGGCACCCGGATTTCGCGAAGCTGAAGGTATCCACGCCGCGTCCCTTCCTTTTCGATCATCGTTTGGTCTGAATTCATCCCTGTCAGCTTGGATCGCATTGCGGAGGTGCTTGCGGAAAAGGGGGGCATGCCTGTCTGCTGTTCGGCGGTTTCATCCTCCACGGCATCAGGCGGGGTGACTCCGAGTATGTGCTCTTGGGGAACCGATGTATTTTTTCCTTTCGAAAAACCACGGCGAGGTTTTCGAGCTGCATGGTATCACTGCACGATCACCGGAGTCCCTACCGCTACGTTCTCGAAAAATTTATCGGACATGTGGTGAGGCATGCGGACGCAGCCATGGGATGCGGCGTAGCCTGGCAGGTAGCCGGTGTGCATGCCGATGCCGCCGTTGAAGCGCATGAAGTTGGGCATAGGCGCATGATATTTCACCTGTCCCGGAAGAACTTTGTCGACACGGAAGTCCGCGTTGTCGTTGACCATCTGGCCTGTGGCCTCGTCCTTGATTACGCCATAGAGCGAGGATTCGTGATCCTTGCTTTTCTGGGTGATTTTGTATGTTCCAGCAGGTGTGCCGGTGTCCTCTTTTCCTGAGGAAATGCGCGATACGCCAACCAGCGTGCCGGATTTGTAGAAATAGGCTTTCTGCTCGCGGCGGTTGATCTTGATGAGCGGAGTGCCGGAGATGCCATCGCCATCCCAGTGGGAAACGTCGTCCGGTATGGCTGGTGCCGGGTGCTGCGGGTTGCCGGGAGCGGGGCGGCTGACAGGGCCGCCAATTCCAGCCATGTAGTCGGAACCCGGAGGCGACATATTGAAACAGGAGGCAAGCGGCAGGGAAATGCTCAGCAGAACGAGATATTTCATGTTTACGAAGTGATTCTTGCGTTATTCCGCTTGGAAATCAAGGCTGAAGACAGATGCATTGCAGGTAGCCGAGTGATTGGATAGAAGGGCTGCAGGATGGAAGAGAAACTGATATTGCCGGAGCACTACGAGCTTGAGCGAGAAATCCTCGAGCAACTCAGCGACAGGCCTGGCCACCAGCGCTGTGTCGTGGGACATGACGAGTTGCTACTTGTTTTGCATGAGGTTCCCAAGGCCAGGGTGCCGGAGCGCGAGGCATTGTTCTTCTGGAGAAGAATGGACGGACGGTGGATCCAGCCCGGCGGTCCGGGGCTGGATGAAGTCGGTGGACTTCTCGAGCGCTACGCGAATGTGATCGATGCGAACGAGGAGTTGCTGGAAAAATTGGAATCTGCTCAGGATCTTTTCAGGATACTGAGGCAGGCGGGGCCATTGGCACGGAGCTTGAGGAACGGCGTGGCCGCCCTCGATCAGGCACTCGTACAGGAGTATGAGGACAAGGAGGTGCGTAATTACCGGGACCGAGCGCAGGAACTTGAACGGGCTGCGGAACTCCTTCAGGTCGAGGCGCGTGAGACCATGCTTTTCTGGCAGGCGGAGGCCGCCGAGGAACACAAAAAGTCCTCGGATCGCCTCGGAAACATCCTTTTTAAGCTTAACCTAGTCACGGGATTTTTCCTGCCACTGGTGGCATTGGGCGGACTGTTCGGGATGAACGTGAATCTGCCGGACTTCGTCCGCGGCCTGTTCTGGTGGATCTTCCTCGGAGGTCTGATGGTCGGTGGGATGCTCCTTTGGTATGTGGCAAGGGAAAGGAAGTGACGACGGAAGCGGGTTGCAAATCCGCAGCCCGCCCCTACATTCCGCGCAACATGAGTGAGACACAGCCGAAGATTACCGCGTATTTGAAGACTTTCTGCGGATGGAGCGAGGGAGTTAGAGCCATCATGCGGAAGTATGATCTGCCCTATGAGGAAAAGGACATCATCAAGAACCCCGCATTCCGCTGGGAGATGGAGCAGCGCAGCGGTCAGCCTCTTTCGCCATGCGTCGAGGTCAATGGCACGATGCTTCCCGATATCAGTGGCGAGGAGGTCGAGACGTGGATGTTGGAGAACGGTGTTGTGCAGGACAACGAAGTGCAGCCAGACGCACCGATCGACTCCGCATGCACCGACGAGCAGCATGAGGCGATGGCCGCAGGCAAGCTTCCGGTTGAAGGGAAAATCAAGTTTTTCGACTGATTCGCCTCCACCGATTTCCCTCACCGGAAAAGCCTTCTACTGTTTCGAGGGCATCCCGCCACAGTCGCCGCGCGAGTGAGCAAGTAAGGAGAAGGGTGTTTCGCAACCCCTTTGCACAAGCGGAGTCTTCTCTTCCAATCCTCCGCAAAGGGGTTGGGAAACGCCCTTCTCCATATAGAAACCCAAACACAAGCGCAGCTACTCCTTGGATGTGCTGACCTTTCTAGTCCAGAGCGATCCGATGGGCGACGTGCGGGGGGGTGTCTCCCTGCACAGAGAATTCGATTGCATGGAAACCTGCGCCCAGATGCGCCGGGTGCGTGAGGCTTTGGAATTGGGCAATGGATTTCACATCACCAATCTCGCCTTCGAGTATCAATGGTGTGGCGAGGTGAGTGAGGTAGCTGCCTTGATGGGAAAACACCGTGGGGCGTAGACCCAAGGATTCCGCAGCGTTCGTGAGATCGGTAAAATCGACATGGGCGGTGATATCCTTTTCGCCGGGGCTTTCCAACGGGTCTTCCGCCGCTTTGTGGGAAGAGAATGTCCGCAGCGTGCCGGTTGTGCGGGAGCGGTCGTAGTATTCCGGGGCTGCATATCCGTAGTCGGTGAACAGCATGGTGCCATCCACAAGGCATGCGGAGAGGCCGTCAAGGAAGCCTTCGAAGTTCGTCCTGATTTCCGTGCGGTAGCCTTCCGGAAAATCGCGGCCCAAGGTGTCGAGCCGTGCGGCAAGCGGGCTTGCGGGGACGATACTGCGCGGCTCCATGAACAGCTTGCCCGCCGCAGCACAAACGTGGAGTTCCCGCCAGCTTGCTTCGGAAAACTCCACGAGATGGAAGGGCAGTGCGTCGAGGATCTCGTTTCCGAAGGCGAAGCCGGGAAGCGGATTGTCGGCGAGTTCAGTGGAGTCCGTCACGATACGCAGCTTGGTAGCGAGTCCTGCGAGGCGCTTTTCCTGCGAATCGCGGAGGCGGGGCAGCGGCTCTGCGATCGCATATTCGAGGGCTTGCCATGCGTCAGGACGGAATGCGCGGATCTCGGAAAGGATATCCGCCGCGAGCTTGCCGTCATGAGCGCCGATCTCAAGAATTCGCCAAGTATGGGGATTCCCCGCATCGTCCCAGCCTTTCACGAAGCGCCGGGCGAGCAGCCTTCCGAACATCGGGCCGACGCTGACGCTGGTGTAGAAGTCTCCCTCACGGCCCACCTGATCCTGAGATTTCGCGTAATAGCCCCGCTGCTTGTCGTAGAGTACTATGTCCAGATATTCGGGAAACGGCACCCCTCCGCGCGCCGCGATTTCGCCCGAAACCCATTCGTGCAAGGAAGGGGTTGCCGAGTCCGTGGGATTCGGGTAATTCTCAGCGCGCAAGCAGTCGCTGGACGGCGGTTTTTGGTCGGCATCAGCCATGGCGAATATCAGGAAAAACAACCAGAGAGAGAGCGGTAAACGCCGTTTTTACAAGCGCAAAACCTTTTGGTTGGTTTCCTTCATGCTTGTCCTGATTGCGGGCGGCTTTGCATTCCTGTTCGCCGAGCAGTACACTAGGGAATATCGCGAGCGGGCTGTCACCTACGATCTCGAGCAGATCAACAAGTTGGAAATTCCCAGTGTCATCCTCGGCCGCAGCGGGAAGGAAATTGGCCGAATTTTCGTCCAAAACCGGAGCATCATGGACGTGGAGGATGTTCCTGATCTTTTCGTCGATGCGCTGCGGGCGGGGGAGGACTCACGGTTTCTTACGCATGGTGGGGTCGATTACATTGGTATCATCCGGGCGCTGAAGCTCAACTACGAGGCTGGAACGACGACCCAAGGAGCCAGCACGATTACACAACAGCTCGCCAGGAACGCGTATCCGCTGAAACAGGATGCGTCGAAAAAGGGAGAGAGCGGGATTCAGAGAAAAATGGTGGAAGCCTTTCTCGCGATGCGGATCGAGGAACGTTATTCGAAGGAAAAGATCCTCGGTTTTTATCTTAACAGGATCTATTTCGGCAGCGGATTCTGGGGTCTCCGCTCCGCCTCGCTTGGGTATTTTGGCAAGGAGCCGAAAGGTCTCACTCTCGTGGAGTGCGCGACGATTGTCGGTCTGATCAAGAATCCGACGAACAACTCGCCGCTCAACAACCTCTCGGCCAGTCGCAAGGCGCGGAATATGGTTCTGAACCGTATGAGGCAGGAGGGCATGATTTCTCGCTCGGAAATGGCGGAGGCACAGGCAAAGCCGGTCGAGACGAATCCGAATCCGCTGCGGCGGGGCACCTCCCACCTCTACGAGCGGATCGCCGATGGTGTGGGCAGTGCGCTCGGCGAGGATGCGCTGTCGGACGGGGGCTTTACGATCCACACGACCATTTCCTCGGATGTCCAGAATGCCGCCGAAAAGGCGTTGGCCGTTTCTCTGAACGAAGCGGAAAATCACCCCGGATTCAGCCGTCAGAAATACAAGGAATATGATAGAAACGGCGAGGACATGGATCCCGAGTATCTCCAAGGTGCGGCATTTATGGTGGATCACTCAACTGGGGAGGTGATTGCGCACGTCGGGGGACGAGATTACTCGGAGGTTCCCTTCGATTTTATCGAGATGGGCAAACGCTCTCTTGGCACGGCGTTTTTCCCATTTATCTACGCGGCCGCACTTGCTGACAAGCACACCCCGGCTTCCAGGCTCGATGATGAACAGATGGATAACCGGGCGGTGATGGTCGGCGGTCGAGAGGGAGTTCTCGGTGAGTGGGGGATGGAGGTGCGATCGCCGAGATACGAGGGACGCATCACCTTACGGAAGGCTTTTGTAAACGCCAAGATCGCCGCGACGGTTCGCCTCGGTTCGCAAATTGGAATCCAGCGCATCCTCGATGCCGCTGTTTCCTTTGGGTTCGCGATGAAGGAATCGAAACCGCTGCCCAGGGTCAGCGTGGGCTGGGAGCCGGCATCGCTGAAGCAGGCGGTGACGGCGATGTCCACTTTCCCGCTCGGAGGCAAACGTGGACCGGAAAAATTCCATTACATCGACAGGATTGAGAATGCCGAAGGGCGTGTGGTTTACCGCCGTGCGAAATCCGCGAATCCACTTGGTCGCCTGCTCGACAGGGCGGTTGCCTGGCAGATGCACAACATGATGGTGGGCGGGATGACAGCCGGAAGCTCGCGCGGGCTTGCAAGCACCCTCGTCGAGAAACCTTTTTCGGGAGCCGGGAAGGGCGGAACCACCCATGAGTTCTCGGATACCTGGTTCCTCGGCTACAACGGACGGGTCACATGCGGTGTCTGGACAGGTTTTCTGCAGGGAAACAGCGATCCGATTTATCCGGGTGCGTTCAGCCGGGATCTGGCTATGCCGGTGTGGGCGGCTGCGATGAATGCTGCGACCCCGGTTTTTGGCGGGAAAATCATCGAGAAACCGAATTCCATTGTGGATGTAGAAATCTGTTCCGTCTCGGGGCAGAGGGCGACCCAGTTTTGCCAAGAGCTTGTTGAAGATATCACGACGGGTTCCGTGAAATCCTCAAGGACTGTCATCACTGAGGGCTTTCGGAAAGGGACGGAGAGCCTGCCGTTCTGTGCGCTTCACTCGGGTGCACCTGTGGGCAGTATCGATCCCCGCCTTGCCTTGAGCAACCTTCCTGCCCTGGATGCGCTTCCGATCCGTCCGCAAGCGCCGGTTCTCATTGGTGATGACCCGTACCACTCGGAGCTTCCGAGCTATGCCGTCGACGGTCGAGAACCGGGGCTGATTCGCCGCAGCACGAATGTCTTGGACAGTCTTGACCTGGGTGATTTTGATGAGGAGATCAGGATGCGGAAACCGCCGAGGCTGGAGATCCAGACGGATTGATTCCTGATGGAATCTTATTGCAGAGGAACAGGATCCGCCATCGGGTTCGGTTTGTAGAAGAGCTTTCCGGGTCGTCCGAAAACCTGGAGATCCAAGGCGGCGCGTTGGGGAGTGCTCAGCGGAGTGAGGTGCGGTGCTTTGGAATCGGGCTGGGTGAATTTGGAAATGGCAAGCAATGACTCCGGTGCCGCGATTAGCCTCGCGATACCGGCCATCCTACCGTCGCTGAGCATCATCGCGTTGCCGATGATACTTGCCTGTTCGCTGATCAGGCGTGCGTCGGGGCAGCGGAGAACTCCGTTCTGAAATAGCAGAAGCGCCTGACCATGGTCGAAACGAGTCTTTTGTTGTCCCGGTATCTCGGCATCCACGGCAGTTACTTGCACGACCCCCTGTCCCTGCCAGGAAGCGGGAGACAGGAGATGGCCTTGGGATCGTCCCCTCGCCGTCACCTTCCCGAGTTTGGCCTCGATCGGCCCGTCGATGCGCAACTCACTGTCCGTCTGCTCCGGCACCAGGGCGTCGAACCGGAAAGGAATGCCCGGGGTGAATCCCACATGGCCTCCCAACTCGAAATCCAACCCGAACATTTCTCCTTTGATCGAGCCGAGTGCGAGGACCGGCGAGTTCCATTTCAGGGGAATGCTCGTTAACCCGGATGCCGGATTTTCCAAAAAACTTACCCGAGTTGCGGAGATTTCGGATCTGCTTGGCTTGCCGGCGAGCGGAACACTTCCGTTGATACCGATTGCTTCCCAGAGCGGCGCAGGGCGCATCAGTGAAACAATTCTCAGCCTTGCATCGATCAGATTGAACCAGACGGTGGGGGGGAGTAACTCGGAAACGGATTCGATACGTGCTTCTGTGCTCCCTTCTTCGATTCCGGCAATGGTGGGTGGGACAGGGGGCTGCTGCCCGGTTTCCTCTGGCGGATTTTTCAATTCCTGTGGCTGCTTGTTCGCTGAATTCACCGCAGCGAGGTCGGGGGGCTTGGCTACTAGGGCTGGATCCACATCCTTCCGCGGGATCTGGGAAAGGAGTTCGATCGGCAGGGTGAGATCCGGTTTCACGACTTCGATGCCTTTCAGCTCCAGTCTCCTTTTCACAAGCGCCAACCAATCGGGGTGGAGGCGAATGGATTGCACTGATAGCAGCGGCTTGGTAAATGCTTTCTTCAGCTGTTCCGGTTGCTCGACGCGCAGGCCGTAGATCGTGATGCCGTTCCATGGCGACCAGCTGGCACCTTGGACGTTGGTTTCCAAGTGCAGCTTTCGTTCGATCCTGGAGGCGAGGAAGGCCTTTCCCTTGGGGCTTACGAGAAACAGGTTGCTGATTCCGAATGCGAGGGCGGGGGTCAGGATCGCCAGACCGAGCAGGACAAGGCCGACTTTTCTCTTCCCGTGCCTGTTGGCCATGGCTCAGCGCGGGCTGGAATTTCGCGGTAGCTTCAGGTGACCCGCTTTACCAAGCGCGAACCTGATGACGAGGCTCTTATCGAGAAGGCGGCTGCCCTCGGATGAAATCTCCTGCACCCGGTAGATGACCAGGCCGAAGCCCTTTTCGTCGTAACGGCCGATCGCAAAATTCTCCTTTGTGTTTCCGAGGCCGGTCTCTTCCTCGAAGCGCCATTCGTGGCCGGACCATGCGCCAAGTATGCTGGTAGCTTCGGCCTTGATATCCTCGAGACGCTCCAGCACGCCGTTCGGCGAGCGGACAATATCTTTTTCCGGGTTGTATCGGAGCGTTGAAATGATGCCGGCTTCGCCGGAAGCCGTCAGCGTCCAGGTATTTCCTAAGGTTTCTCGCAACACTATCATGACCTCGGCGGTGGACTTGAATTCCCGCTGCGCCCATAGCGAGATGTATTCGTCGTATTCCTCCTTGGTCAGGCCGAGATCCTCGTGATACGGCAGGGGTTCTCCGGGTTTCGCGCTTTTCGTATATTCTTTGAACCACTCTGGTTTTTTGCGCGCCGCAGTCTCTACCTTTGCGATGAATTTCTCGATCTCGGGAGGCGGCGCGATGATCCCGATATTGGCCCGCACCGGGACTTCCTCTTCAAAGAGCCCGGCGAACACTTTCGGTACCTCGGCGGAGAGTGTGGCGGTGAGTAGGAAAAGGATGGCAAGGAATTTCATGGCGGGACGCAGAGGCTGAAGCTGCCGGGCGGACAACTCAAGCCGCAATCTCCCGGTGCGAACTCGATTTTTTTTGGGTGACGCGAATGAAAAAAGGGGTTGCGCAATGGGTGGGTTTCCCTCTAGCTTCGCCGCCCGGAGGGAAACCCCGGAATTGCGCGGTTAGCTCAGTGGTAGAGCACCTCCCTGACACGGAGGGGGTCACTGGTTCGAAACCAGTATCGCGCACCATTTTTTGGTCTCCATTCATTGTTGTGGTAGACAAATGCTGCAGAGCGATAGTTTTGTGATGATCCGGTAGCATGATGCTGGTCTGCAACCGAAGTTCGTTTTCGCTACAGGAAATTGAATTCGCCAGAACATAAACTGCGAGTGCATGGACATGGCAACGGCCAGACACAATAGGCACTGGGCTGTGAAGGTGATCACGCCCGTCTTCCTGCCACACGGCGGTGGCGAAATCGGTGGCTATTACGCTATCGTCAGGAAGAGGTAGGACTTCATTTCCCGGGGAATGCCGATACGCTTGATTTTCCTGCGTTCCGCCCCTTTGCTTGCGCGATGAACGCATCGCCCCCTGACTCCAAGGAACTTTCGGCACTGCTGCGGTTGCTGGACGACGAAACGCCGGAAGTCCGATCCGTTGTCACCGGCAGGCTGGCCGCGGTGGGCGGGGACATCAGCGAGATCCTTCCGGAAATGGCCAGCGGCCTGAACGATCCTGAGAAACGCATACTCACCGGCTTGCTCCTGCCGGCTCGTAGGCGGCTGCTTCGTGAAGAGTGGCTGACTCCTGGCTACGGCTCTGCGGCCCTGGGCGGGGACTGGGAACTTTTCGAAAGCCAGCTGCGATTGCTTTCCGACTTCCTGCACGACGGGATCTCCCTGCGGCAACCGCTCTCCGATGCCCTCGACCTGCTTGCGGAGGAGGCACAGGAAAACGGGGCAACCGGACCCGACGAGCTGCGGGTGTTCCTCTTCGAACAGGGACGATTGAAGGCAAACCGGAAGGATTACTACGATCCACGCAATTCAGACCTAGCCTGGTGTGTTGCGGAGGGAGTTTCAAATCCGATCGGACTGGGCGTCATTTACATGCTGATCGGGCAGAGGTTGGGCTTCGAGATCGAGGGTATCTCGTTTCCCGGCCATTTCCTCTGCCGCATCCAAGAGGACGGGTATCCGCTCATCGTGGATTGCTTCGACCGCGGGCGCATCCATTCCCAAAAAATCCTGACTGATCCCACCAATGACCTCAATAAGGAGCAGCGCAACGCGCTGCAGGAAAGCGCTGCCCTGGGGACGATCCAACTCCGCATCCTAAACAACCTGATCGATGCTTTCCAGAGGCTGGAGCGCGCCGAGGATGTGTCCCTAATCAAGGAGATGCGCGACTCCATGGCCGGAAAGTGCGCATGATCTAGGAATTTGTTTGCCAAGCTACGCCGTAGCGTGGAGATTCCTCCCCCATCCAAAGCCTCGGTAGCTCAGTTGGTAGAGCAGAAGACTCTTAATCTTTTTGTCCTTGGTTCGATCCCAAGCCGGGGTACTTCTTTGGAATCAATAACTTAGGAAGCCGAAAGGCTTCCTTTTTTATTGGTTGAAAAAGGAGCTGCTGTCAGCTCGCTGTCAATTTGCGACGGCAGCAATGACTGCCATTGATCCTAGTGTTCGAGATGTTGTGCTGCCTGTCATCCATCCGCTGGCTTCGAGGCGCGGTCGCCAAAGTTTATTCGGGTAAATCACTCTCAGAGCCAATGCTCAGGAATGCTCAGATCGTAGGTATTTGCCGGGGAATTGAGTCCGCTCAGAATGGATCGGTGGCGTTCGGGGTCGTAGGACTCGCCGGACTTTTTTGACGCCACGAGTTTTTTGAGCTCCTGGAGGTCATACATATCCAGTTTGAAGAAGTTGCTCCAGGTGGGTTCGCCGAAGAGGCGGTAGATGACCTCGTTGTCATCGCGGTCGCTGGCCAGGCGCTTGGGGCCGGTGAGGAGTTTCTCTGCTGCCTCCGCGTCTTGTTGGTCTTCGTAGGTGTTGAGTAAGTGCATGGTGGAAAATGGCTGATCACGCTTTGAGGTAATTGATCGTGGTCTCTGCGCACTGGCGAAGGTTCAATCCTGCCGACAGAAGACATGATTAGGAATGGGTCACGCGGTTTGGTTTCTGAGCCGACATGTGAGATTAAGGATGGTGATAAGATTGGGACAAACGTGGGGGGGTAAACCAGATTTATTTTGGCTCTCCGTCAGATTTGCTTGATGGATTGAGCTCTCATTTTGAGGAAGAGATGCCGTAGATTGGTCATTCCACATGCCCGGAGAATCTTACCATGCGCACTTTAAGTGTTGGCCTTGTGGTCTGGAGTGGCTTTTCATCCATCATGACTGCCACAGAAACGCGCTGCTGCTGGAGAAGGGATCTTTCAGAGTTCCGGGGACTCACGGACCGGGAACGTTTGGTGTTTCTGCTGGTTCTGGAGTGGTTCGGGAATTTCCGGGCGCGATGCGGACTTGAGGCGGGACGTGATGCGGCCGAGGCATTCTGGCGGACGGAGGTGGTGCCGGAGGATAGACCGAGGGAGCCCTGGCAACTGGAGCAGTGGGAGGACGCCATCAAATGGTATCTGAACTGGCTGGATGCCTGTGCGGAGGAAAGGGTCGAGCACCAGAGCCTGCCGGAACGGGCCAGGGCAGGGGTGCGGTCGGCGGGAGCGAGGCGCGGTCTGGCTCCGCGCACAATACGATGTTACGTGGTATGGGCGGAGCGCTACGCCACGTTCGCAGGCGGAGAGCGTGAAATGGGGCGGCTGGAGACGGCCAGCCGGTTCCTGGCATCGGTGGCCGATGACGGGGGCGGGTATTCGAGCCAGAAGCAGGCGCTCAACGCGTTGACTTTTTTTTCAAACATGTCTGCGGCGTGGAGGATCCGGTTTTCGACGTGAAGCTGAAAAAGACGAATTAAGCGGAACCCTTTGGTGCTGTCCCAAGCGCTGAGATGTTGTCACATAACAGGATGCGATGGGGGAGGGGATGCCGGGAAAGTAGACCGGGAAGCTCAGGTTGCTGGGCAGCGGAACGCAGCCCCTCCTTGGCAAGGAGTGGCTGCATTCTGCTGCCAACCAAGAATAGAGGAAATAGCTGTGGAAGAGGCTCAGGTTGCTGGGCAGCGGAACGCAGCCCCTCCGTGGCATGATCCAAAAACGGCCATCGCCCTTTTAGGCTTCACAGCAAAGCGGGAATTGTTAGCAATGGCATACAACAAATGGCAGCCAGCACAATCAGATCCAAAAAGACCGCCGCCAAGAAGCCCGCAAAATCCTTCGAAGAAACCCTCTGGGACACCGCCAACAAGCTCCGAGGCTCCGTCGAGTCCTCGGACGGGAGCGGAGCGACAGAGACAACCCGCCAGGGTTGCCCGGAGGGTGAACGCGGGGGCGTTCATCAATTCTACACCCCCAAGTGCGTCGTCAATCTCATCGCCGAAATGACCGAGCGGAGGCAGACGCCCGACGCGCAGACGGAAGAATCGGCAAAACTGGATGAGGTGATTCGGAAGAACCTGGAGGGTCTGGGCTATGCCAACTAATCCGCTACAAAAAGAAACCCCGGGGCCTCTAAGCCGCAAGCGGCGAAGGAAGGGATCCCGGGGTCAACGAGAAGACTCTGCTCTCAAGAGGGCCATTCGTCAAACTTTTTGTCCCCAGATCGATGGAGACGATTCCGGAGGAAGACTCACATGAACCCGGCATTTTTCCAGGAAATAGAGGGAATTCTCCACACGGAGCGCATCAATGCCTACCGCCAGGATGGGGTCGACGAAAAGACGACGCTTGGCCGCTATTTGCTGAATATAGCAATCAGCGAGTCCCTCTACCCGACGCTCCAGTTCTCGGAGATTGCGCTCCGAAATGCGGTGCATCGTGAGTTGTCCGGCCGGTCTGGGACCGATGCCTGGTACGACGCCCCGCAAGCACGGCTCACCCATTGGCAACAAGACAAGGTGGACGAAGCCAAACGCACCTTGAGCAGACTCAGGAAACCACTGACGCCGGGAAGAATCGTCGCTGAGCTCAACTTCGGATTCTGGACCGGATTCTTCAACAACGCCCACGCGCGGACTGGCATTGGAGCATTCCTATCGAGGAGCGCATTTCGCCATGCCCCAAGCACCGAACAGGTGCAAAACAAGCTGGACCGACGCTGGAAGGACATTCGCGATCTGCGCAACCGGGTCTTTCATCATGAGCGCATCCTGCATTGGCAAGACCTCGATCAGCGCCATCAGAGCATTCTCGATGTGATTGAATGGATGTCTCCGGAGTTCAAAGACTTCACGACCGCCCTCGACCGCTTTGCCGCGATCCGGCAGGCCGGATTGCAGCCGTGGATCGATCAAATTCAAAACCAGTGGCCGGAACCATGAAACGATTGATCCTGTTTGAGCCCAAGATGAACCTCGCCGTGCGCGGGCTCTCCGCCAAGCTCGGCGAAGTCCCCGCCGATACCTTCTTCAAGGATCAGCACCCCGACCTCAAGGCCGACTACATCATGGCCAATCCCCCCTTCAACCTGAAGGACTGGCGCGGCCCCGACGAGCTCGTCCACGACGGACGCTGGAACGGCTACGACACCCCGCCCACCGGCAATGCCAACTACGCCTGGATTCTCCACATGGTGAGCAAACTCTCTGATTGGAGCGGAGCGACAAAGACAACCCGCCAGGGTTGCCCGAAGGGTGAGCGCGGGGGCGCGAATCAAAACGGCGTCGCCGGATTCGTCCTCGCCAACGGCTCCATGTCCACCAACACCAAGGGCGAAGGCGAGATCCGCCAAAAGCTCGTCGAGAACGACCTCGTCGACTGCGTCGAAAACCAAGCCTACCCACTCGCCGCATGAACAAAAAAGACCTCAGCGAACGCGACATCTGCACCAAGTTCATCACGCCCAAGATCGAGGCGGCGGGTTGGGACATTCAAAACCAGGTTCGCGAAGAAGTCACCTTCACCGATGGACGCATCTATGTGCGGGGAAAACTCCACACCCGTGGCGCACAAAAACGCGCTGACTACATCCTCTACTACAAGCCCAACATCCCCATCGCCGTCATCGAGGCAAAGGACAACAACCACACCGTCGGCGCAGGCATCCAGCAGGCACTCGGCTACGCCAAAACCCTCGAGATCCCCTTCGTCTTCAGCAGCAACGGCGACGGATTCATCTTTCACGACCGCACCATCACTTCCGGCGACATCGAATCAGAGCTAGACCTCGATTCATTCCCATCACCCGAAACCCTCTGGGAGAAATACAAAGCCTACAAAGGCATCCCTGAGGAAGCCGCCCCCATTGTCTCACAAGACTACTTCTCCGACGGCACAGGGCGCTCACCTCGCTACTACCAGCAAATCGCCATCAACCGCACCGTCGAAGCCATTGCCAAGAACGAAGGCGACAACCGCCACATCCTCGTCATGGCGACCGGAACGGGTAAAACCTACACCGCCTTCCAGATCATCTACCGCCTTTGGAAAAGCGGGATCAAGAAACGCATTCTCTTCCTCGCCGATCGCACCGCGCTCATCGACCAAACCGTCCGCGGCGACTTCCGCCACTTCAAGGACGCCATGACCGTCATCAAGCACAAGCAGATCGACACCGCCTACAATATCTACCTCGCACTCTACCAAGGTCTTTCCGACAGCAAGAACCCGGACAAAGACGCCTACAAACAATTCTCCCCTGACTTCTTCGATCTCGTCATCGTCGACGAGTGCCACCGAGGCAGCGCCCGTGAAGACAGCAAGTGGCGCGAGGTTCTGAAATACTTCAAGGGAGCCACCCACATCGGCCTGACCGCCACCCCCAAGGAAACCAAGGAAGTCTCCAGCTCCGAGTATTTCGGCGACCCGCTCTACACCTACTCGCTCAAGCAAGGCATCGATGATGGATTCCTCGCTCCCTACAAGGTCATCAAAGTCACCCTCGACATCGACGCCGAAGGCTGGCGTCCGCCAAAGGGCTTCAAGGACAAGGACGGCAACGAAGTCGAAGACCGCATCTACAATCGCACCGACTTCGACAAACACCTTGTGGTCGACGAGCGTCGCGAACTCGTCGCCCAGAAAATCACCGAGTTCCTAAAAGGCAGCGATCGCTTCTCCAAGACCATCGTCTTCTGTGTCGATATCGAGCACGCCGAAGGCATGCGCAAGGCACTGGCCAACGCCAACGCCGACCTCGTCTCCGCCAACAGCAAATACGTGATGCAGATCACCGGAGACAACAAGGAAGGCAAAGACCAACTCGACGCCTTCATCAGCCCCTCCGAGCTCTACCCGGTCATCGCGACCACCTCGAAGCTCATGACCACCGGCGTCGACGCCCAGACCTGCAAGCTCATCGTCCTCGACTCGAACATCGGCTCCATGACCGAGTTCAAACAAATCATCGGACGTGGCACCCGTATCAACGAAGACTTCGGGAAGCACTACTTCACCATCATGGATTTTCGCAACGTCACCGCGCTCTTCGCCGACAAGGACTTCGATGGCGATCCCGTTCGCGTGAAAGAAGTCGGCGAAGACGACGACATCTCCGGCACCGACGATGAAACCGACGACACCACCATCACCGACGACCTCACCGGCGACGACATCGACTTTCCTGATCCCGAAACGCCCGACATCACTATCAATGACGGCGACCCGCCGGAATACGGAAAGAAACGCAAGGTCTCCGTCAACGGCGTCGAAGTCACCATCATCAAAGAGCGCGTCCAATACATGGGCGGTGACGGCAAGATCATCACCGAGAGCCTCCGCGATTACACCCGGAAGAACGTCCTGACGAACTACACCTCCCTCGACGCCTTCCTCTCCTCGTGGAAGGAAGCCGACAAGAAACGCGCCATCGTCGAGGAACTCGAAACCCACGGCGTCATCTTCGCTGCCCTCAAGGACGAAGTCGGCTCTGCCTTCGACCCCTTCGACCTCATCTGCCACGTCGCCTTCGAGCAGAAACCACTCACCCGCCGCGAGCGTGCCGACAACGTGAAGAAACGCGACTACTTCACCAAATACGGCGACCTCGCCCGCAAAGTCCTCGACAGCCTCCTCGAAAAATACGCCGACGACGGACTCCTCGACCTCGAAGACATGGCCATCATCACCCTCGATCCCATCAAGCAGCTCGGCACCGCGCCCGAGATCGTCCGCGCGTTCGGTGGCAAGCCCGCCTACACGCAGGCCATCCAGGAACTCACCAGCCACCTTTACGAAGTCGCCTGACCTTAAAATCACATGCCAAATATTTCCTCAATTGTTAAGAACGTCCGCAACATCATGCGGGACGAAGATCCCGGTATCTCCGGAGATGCCCAGCGCCTGGAGCAGCTCGGCTGGATGCTCTTTCTCAAGATCCTCGATGAACGGGATCAAGAACTCGAAATCGTCCGTGACGACTACGCTTCCGTCATTCCCGAGGAATTCCAATGGCGGAATTGGGCGGCAGATCCCGAAGGTCTCACCGGCGACGAGCTACTCATCTTCATCACCCATCCCACCGACGGCCTGTTTCCCAAACTGACCGATCTTCAATCGACCAAAGCCCCACAACGGGCAGGCATCGTCCGTGAAGTCTTCGACGGGGTAAACAACTACATGAAGTCGGGCTTTGCCATGCGCAAGGTCATCAACCAGCTCAACGGCTTCGACTTCAACAACTCCGAAGATCGTCAAATCTTCGGCACCATCTACGAGTCCATCCTCATCGAACTCCGGGATGCTGGCAACAAGGGCGAATTCTACACCCCTCGTGCCATTACACAGCTGATGACACAGATGACCAACCCCACTCTCGGTGAATCCGTGCTCGATCCCGCAGCAGGCACCGGAGGGTTCCTCACCGCAGCCATCGAATACGTCCGCGACAATGCCGACAAGACCCTTGAGAACGAGGGGATCTTGCAACAATCCATTCGCGGCTGGGAGTATAAGCCCGTTCCCTACGTGCTCGGCCTGACCAACCTCATTCTGCACGGCCTCGAAGTTCCCGACTGGCATTACCTCGACAGCCTCAAAACGGAATACAACTCCATCGGCCCCAAACAACAGGTCGATGTGATCCTTGCCAATCCTCCCTTCGGCGCCGGTATCGCCGACGGCGTCGAAACCAACTTTCCCGCCTCCTATCGCTGCCGGGAATCCGCCGACCTCTTTGTCATCCTGATGCTGCAACTCCTCAAGCCCGGTGGCCGCTGCGCGATCGTCCTGCCCGACGGCTGCATCACCGGCGACGGCTACAAGGAGCGCATCCGCGAAAAACTCCTCACCGACTGCAACCTCCACACCATCGTCCGCCTCCCGCAGTCCACCTTCCACCCCGCCACCGTTTCCACTAACCTGCTCTTCTTCCAAAAAGGCACACCCACCAAGGAAATCTGGTATTACGAGCACCGCCTCCCAGAGGGCCAGAAGAGCTACTCAAAAACCAAGGTCATCCAATTCCACGAATTCGACCCTATGATCGAATGGTGGGACAAGCGCGAGGAAAACGAAGTCGCTTGGAAGATTGCGGTCGAGGACTTGAAAGACGGGTTCGATCTGGATGTGAAAAATCCGAGCTCTTCAGTGCAGGAAGACGAACTGACCGTAAAAGACTGCCTGAAGAAGTTTCGCAAATCGATGGAACGGGTCAGTGATGCCCTTGAAGCCGTTGAGAAAGAATACGCCGGAAAATAGATGAAGCGAATTGGCGATATTCTAACCCGTTACAAGGAAGCGGAAACAGTCCGGGACGATGTGACCTACAAGCAGGTCACTATCGGCACCAACTACAAGGGTGTCCGACTTCGAGGCACAAAGCTCGGAACTGAAATCGGCACAAAGAACCAATGGCTGGTAAAGGCGGGGCAATTCATCCTCAGTCGGATCGATGCTCGAAATAGCGCCTTTGGAATCATCCCTGACGAATTGGAAGGAGCTTTGGTGACAAACGACTTCATGGCCTACGACGTCAACGAAGACGAAGTGGATCGAGACTTCTTCAACGCATTCCTCCAATCGCCCCAGTTCCTCGAAGCCTGCATCAAAGCCAGCCGGGGCAACACCAACCGCAAGCGAGTCCAGGAAGAGTTCTTTCTGAGCTATGAGGTTGATCTGCCAGACATCGAGCACCAACGCCTTTTAATCCAAAAAATCGAACGGGCGAAGGCAGGCATGGCCATCGCCGAAGGAGAAATCACCCACCAGCAAACCCTCATCGGCAAGCTCAAGCAAGCCATCCTGCAGGAGGCGATTCAGGGCAAGCTGACGGCGGACTGGCGCGCCGCGAACCCGGACGTCGAACCCGCCAGCGAACTCCTCCAACGCATCCAGGCAGAAAAAGCCCGCCTCATCGCCGAAAAGAAAATCCGCAAAGAAAAACCCCTCCCCGAAACCACCCCCGAAGAAATCCCCTTCGAGATTCCCGATGGGTGGGAGTGGTGCCGGTTGGGGCAGATTGTTTCCTTTTCCTCAGGAGACGGATTAACGGCGGCAAAGATGGCGGGCGGTGAAATCCCTGTCTTTGGAGGGAACGGTATCAATGGCTATCACAACAAACCCAATATCGATAAGGAGACAGTGGTGGTCGGACGTGTGGGAGCAAATTGCGGTGCAGTTCACAAGACCCCGAAAACTGCATGGGTTACAGATAACGCGTTCATTACAAGATACGCAGAAAGCTGCTTCTCGATGGACTTTATCGTTCTGCTCTTGCGCTTTCTTGAACTCAATCATCTGTCCTATGACGGCAGTCAGCCCGTCATTTCAGGCAAGCGAGTTTATCCGCTTCTCACACCGTTGATTCCCCTAGCCGAGCAAGCCGCCATCGTCGAACGGGTCGAAGCCCTTATGGCCACCTGCCGCGAACTCGAAGCCGAGATCGAGCGTTCCCGCACCCACGCCGCCGACCTCCTCCAAGCCGTCCTCAAAGAAGCCTTCGCCCCAGCATCATGAGATGCAGAACCCGAGACTTTTAGAATGAGCGTAACCGAAGAACAATTAAGAACGTGGTCTACTGGTCCGAGCCAAACAGAAAAGGACCGCTGCACCAATGCAGAGAATATGATCCGAAAGGCCATCGCTGCCGATAGTGTCCTGCAGTCACTCGACATTACGGTTTTCGCAAAAGGTTCATATGTCGCCAACACGAACGTCCGGCAGAACAGCGATGTAGATATTTGCGTCCGGTATAATGGAACATTTTTCCCTCACTATCCAGAGGGCAAGACCCGCGATGATTTTGGGAATTCTCCGGGGACGATGAAGTTTGCCGATTTCAAGAACATGGTGCACAAGGCCATGGTTGATTACTTCGGAGCCGATGGCGTAAAGCGAGGCAACGTAGCGCTCGACGTGCACGCAAACACGTATCGAGTCGATGCCGATGTTGTCCCCGCTTTCGAATACCGGTGGTATACGGGAAGGGTTAATCACGATCAGACCGACCACTACCATTCCGGAATTGCACTGGATCCTGACAACGGCGCACGCATCAAGAATTGGCCAGAGCAAACTCAGGCGAATGGAGTTCAACGGAATAATGAAACCGGACGCCGCTACAAACGCGCAATCCGGATTCTGAAGCGGATTCGCGACCGCATGTCGGATGAGGGAATCATGAATGCTGAAGCTACGCCCTCATTCCTCATTGAGTGTCTTGTATGGAATGCTGACCTTGATGCGTTTCAGAAGGATTCTTATCGTGCCATGATGCGGCATATTATTGCGAATCTTTGGAATCGAACACGCAAAGATGAAGACTGCAATGAATGGGGCGAAGTGAATGAACTAAAGTATCTTTTTCGATCTTCACAACCGTGGACAAGACAGCAAGCGAATGACTACTTGCAAGCAGTTTGGAACTACATCGGGTATTCATGAGAAATCTCAAAATCAAACCTTTCGCATACCTGCTTTTCGCATTGTTCGCGCTCTGCATGGTTCTCGTCGCGCTTCTTTCTGGGCATAAAATCACCGACCTAAAGTCGGCTCTCTTTGTCTCCTACAAGACAATTCCTGTTCTACTTGTCTTGTGCTGGCTCTTCACGAAATTCGGATGGAAGTGGAAGCTTTTCCACGGTTGGTTGGTTCCTTTTCCTGACTTGAACGGGACTTGGGAGGGATCAATACAAACAACTTGGAAGAATCCAGAAACTGGCGAAATCCCAGGACCAATTCCGGTGATTCTCACGATTAAGCAATCCTTTGCAAAGATCAGCTGTGTGATGAGGACTGAGGAGATGACCAGCCGTAGTTATTTGGCTGGTTTTTGGGTCGATAGCGATGAGCAGTTAAAGATGCTCGGATACTGCTACACGAGCAAACCTTCGACCACAGTTGCGGAACGGAGCCAACCCCACGATGGAACTATTACGTTTGAAGTGATCGGAAACCCGGCATCAAAGCTCAAAGGGACCTATTGGACGGAGCGCAAGTCCACTGGCGAAGTCGTTCTCACGCTGAGAACAAAGGAACAACTGGATGAATACCCTGCTGACTTGGGAACTCACCCCATGTCCGAATCCAAGGACGAGGCAACCAATTAGAAAAGGCTCCACATGCAGACGATGGTGATGACGCGGGGCAAGGACGACGAGAAGGCGCTCTACGACCTGCTCGGCAACAAGGACGAGCGCAAGAAGTTCGACACCCAGTTCAAGAAGGCGGAATCCAATTTCAAAATCGCCATCGTGGTGGACATGTGGCTGACGGGCTTTGATCCTCCTTCGTCCAAGGACTTCGGCGGGACAAGCGTGCCCTTCCTCGATACCATCTACATCGACAAGCCGGTCCAGCGTCACAACCTGATCCAGACGATCTCGCGGGTGAACCGGAAGTTTGAGAACAAGAAGAAGGGCCTGGTCGTCGACTACATCGGCATCAAGAAGCAGATGAACCTCGCCCTGGCGCACTACTCCAAGGCGGACAGCAGCAACATCGAAGAGATCGAAGCCTCCATCGTCGTGGTGCGCGATCACCTCGACCTGCTGGGGCGGATTTTCCACCAATTCGACACCACGCCCTACTTCAGCGGATCACCCGTCGAGCAGTTGCATTGCCTGAACCTGGCCGCGGAGTTCGTCC
>Ga0206130_10001282_pt1 | contig 37324 bp, 38 predicted proteins | sample Helgoland_Spring_9_FD_148637 | JGI IMG/M metagenome (GOLD analysis project Ga0206130, IMG submission 148637) | Pelagic subsurface seawater microbial communities from Kabeltonne, Helgoland, North Sea - Helgoland_Spring_Bloom_20160512_1 | ecosystem: Environmental > Aquatic > Marine > Epipelagic ...
CATAGCCCGTCGTGCCGCCCTTCGTCGTCACCCGCCCGATCGCGGGACCGGTATGGACGTCCCCCGTCCTCGGCGCATTGGCCAGCGTGTACAGATACGGGATGCCGCTATCGGGCAGGTCGTGGCTTTCGAGATGATAATAGCTCGCGGTCAGCCGGGTCGGCGTGCCCAGCCCGATCGCCACCGACGGCGCGATGCCCCAGCGCCGCGAATGGACCGCATCGCGCCCCGCGACATCCTGGTCATGCCACAGGGCTTCGACGCGGAACGCCGCCATGTCGGACAGTTTCAGGTTCAGGTCGGCGGTGACGCGCTTGTAATCGGCATTGCCATAGCTGCCCTGGACCGACCCGAAATTGTCGAGTTCGGGCTTCTTCGTCACGATGTTGATCGTGCCGCCGGCAGCGCCGCGCCCGCCCAGCGTCGAATCCGATCCGCGCACGATCTGGATCGAATCGACCGCGAACACCTCGCGCGTCTGCGATGCCAGGTCGCGGACGCCATCGACATAGATGCTGCCCTGGCTGTCGAACCCGCGGATGAAGGGGCGGTCACCGATCGGATTGCCGCCCTCCGCCGCGCCGAAGGTGATGCCCGGCACGGTGCGCAGCGCATCCTCCAGCGTCGTCGACCCGGTCTGTTCGATTACTTGCTTGGGCAGGACGATCACCGACCGCGGCGTGTTGACCAGCGGCGCGACCGCCTTGGGATCGGCCTCGCGCCGGGCGCGATCGGTCGTGACGACGATATCGCCGCGGCGCTGCCATTCGTCGGCATCGGTATCGACCGATGCGGTATCGACCCGCGGCGCGGCGCCGGTCTCCGGCGCGGCGAACGCCGGTGCGGTGGCGAAGGCACCGATGCAGGACAAGGCGAGAAACGGAACGGTCGACGAAGACATATGGAAACCCCTTTGCTGGGGCTCCCGCTATTGCGAGTTAGTCGCAGAGTCAACGCTAATGAGAATAATTCTCATCGTTGTCGCACCGATGTCGCGGATTGGTGCCGCGGGTGAACAGCCACGTCCGCAGCGCGCTCGCCAGATTGGGCGGATCGCTCACCGTGATCCGCGCGCCATCGACCTGCGCGACCACGGCACTGATTGGCAGCTGCTCTTCCACCGCCGCCGCCTCCAGCGCAGCCCAGAACACCGGTTCGAGGCTGATCGACGTCTGGTGCCCCGCGATCGTGATCGACCGCTTGACGGGACCGACGAAGCGGGCGGGATCGACTGATATCAGGGCTGGCATCGGTCGGACGTATCGGGTGATGCCGCCGGTGTCGATTCGACGCCGGGACGGGCGAGCGGCCCGTCGTCAGGGGCGGGCGACGCAGGGGGTCGGCGATCCTCGATGGGTCGCTAGGCAGCCAACCGACGTCGCCATCAGGGGAAGCAGGAAAGGCTGTCCTACACGGACGATCATCGGCATGATCCAGTCCGCTCTTTGACACCCGTATCGCAGCCCCATGCCGACGTACGGCATCGAACGGCCATGTGCAGAAAAACCTGTGCACCGCCATTTTCGGATGCGGCGCTGTGCCGCCCCAGCGTCCGAACGATGCGTTTTTGGCGTGACCTTATGTGACCTTTGGCCGCGCTATTCGGTGTCGAACAGGGCTGCCAGCTGTTCGATGATCGTGCCGCCCAGCTGCTCGACGTCCATGATCGTCACCGCGCGCGCATAATAGCGGGTCACGTCGTGGCCGATCCCGATCGCGACGAGCTCGACGGGGGATTTGCTCTCGATCCACCCGATCACCTGACGCAGATGGCGTTCCAGATAGCTGCCCGAATTGACCGACAGCGTCGAATCGTCGACCGGCGCGCCATCGCTGATCACCATCAGGATGCGGCGTTCCTCGGGCCGCGCCAGCAGCCGCCCGTGCGCCCACAACAGCGCCTCGCCGTCGATATTCTCCTTCAGCAACCCCTCGCGCATCATCAGCCCCAGGTTGTTGCGCGCGCGCCGCCACGGTTCGTCGGCCTTCTTATAGACGATGTGCCGGATGTCGTTGAGCCGCCCCGGCTGCGGCGGACGCCCCGCGGCCAGCCATGCCTCGCGGCTCTGCCCGCCCTTCCACGCGCGGGTGGTGAAGCCCAATATCTCGGTCTTCACGCCGCAGCGTTCGAGCGTCCGCGCCAGGATGTCCGCGCTGATCGCCGCGATCGAGATCGGGCGTCCGCGCATCGACCCCGAATTGTCGATCAGCAGCGTGACGACCGTATCGCGAAAATCGGTTTCGCGTTCGATCTTGTAGCTCAGCGACTGGGTCGGGTTCACGACCACCCGCGCCAGCCGCGCGGCGTCGAGCAGCCCCTCGTCCTGGTCGAAATCCCACGACCGCGACTGTTGCGCCATCAGCCGCCGCTGGAGCCGGTTGGCGAGTTTCGACACCACCGCCTGCAGATGCACCAGCTGCTGGTCCAGATAGCCGCGCAGCCGCGCCAGTTCGTCGGCATCGCATAATTCGGTCGCCGCGATCACCTCGTCGAACCGCGTCGTCCAGGGCTTGTAGTCGAACTGGCCGCCCATGTCGGCAAAGGGGCGGTTCGGGCGGACGGGCTGCATCCCCTCCTCGCCCTCGTCGCCCGGATCGCCCTGCGCGTCGTCGGACGAATCCTCGCCCATCTCCTCGCCGTCGCCGTCCTCGCTGTCGGCGTCGCTCTGTTCGCCCCGCGCCTCGGCCTCGGCCTCGCCCTGACCCGTGTCCTCGTCGTCGCCGTCCTCGCCCTCGTCCTGCTGCTGCTCGTCGGTGCCCTCCTCGTCGGCCCCGCCCTCGTCACTATCCTCGGGGACGCGATCGCCCTCGACCAGTTCGAGATCCTCGAGCATCGTCATCGCCAGCGCCTGGAACGCGCGCTGGTCGTCGAGCGCCAGCCCCAGCGCGGACAGGTCGGTCTTCTCCGCGATCCAGTCACGGACCAGCGCCAGCCCCGGTTCGGCGGCGGCGGGCGGCGCGATCCCGACCAGCTGTTCGCGGACCAGCAGCCCCAGCGCGGTCGACAGCGGCACTTCCTCGCGCGTCCGCGCCCGCGTGATCGGATCGGCGCGCAGCCTTACATCGAGCGCATGCGCCAGATTGTCGGTGATCCCCGCATAGCCGCGCGACCCCAGCGCCTCGACCCGCGCCGTCTCGACCGCATCGAACACCGCGCGCGCGGTCGCGTCCGCCGGTGCGCCGCGGGCATGCAGCGCGCCGTCATGATGCCGCAGCCGCAGCGCGAAGCCATCGGCGAACCCGCGCGCCTCCGCGATCTGGTCGGCGGGCAGCGACCGGGCGGGCATCGGCACCTTGATGTGCTTGCCCGACTGCATCGGCGCATCGGCGGTATAGGCAAGCTCGACCTCCGGCTCCTCGGCGATCGCACGCGAGGCTCCGGCCAGCACGGCCTTGAACCGGTCGAGGGGGGTTTCGTTGGCCAAGCGCGGCTTACGCCTTCCCCACCACGCTTTCGGGCAGGTCATTGCCGAACACCCGCTGGTAATATTCGGCGACCAGCGACCGTTCGGCCTCGTCGCACTTGTTCAGGAACGACAGGCGGAACGCGAAGCCGACATCGCCGAAAATCAGCGCGTTCTGTGCCCAGGTGATGACCGTACGCGGGCTCATCACGGTCGAGATATCGCCGTTGATGAACCCCTTGCGCGTCAGGTCGGCGACGCGGACCATGTTCTCGACCGTCTTCTTGCCATCGGGCTTGTCATATTCGCCCGACTTGGCGAGCACGATCTGCGCCTCGACCGCGGCGGGCAGATAGTTGAGCGTGACGACGATGTTCCACCGGTCCATCTGGCCCTGGTTGATCTGCTGCGTGCCATGATACAGCCCGCTGGTATCGCCCAGGCCGACCGTGTTGGCGGTCGCGAACAGGCGGAACCACGGGTTCGGGCGGATGACGCGGTTCTGGTCGAGCAACGTCAGCTTGCCCTCCGTCTCCAGCACCCGCTGGATGACGAACATCACGTCGGGCCGCCCCGCGTCATATTCGTCGAAGACCAGCGCGGTCGGGGTCTGCAGCGCCCATGGCAACAGGCCTTCGCGGAATTCGGTGACCTGCTGGCCGTCCTTCAGCACGATCGCATCGCGCCCGACCAGATCGATCCGGCTGATGTGCGCATCCAGGTTGATGCGGATACACGGCCATTTCAGCCGCGCGGCGACCTGTTCGATATGCGTCGATTTGCCCGTGCCATGATAGCCCTGCACCATCACGCGGCGGTTGTGCGCGAAGCCCGCCAGCACCGCGAGCGTCGTGTCGGCATCGAAGACATAGGCGGGATCGAGATCGGGAACGCGCTCGTCCGCTTCGCTGAAGGCGGGCACCTCCATGTCGATGTCGAGCCCGAACATGTCGCGCACGCTCACCATCTTGTCGGGCGCGTCCATGATCGTCGTGTCGCGGCTGTCGGGCTGGGTGTTCGGGATATCGGTCATCTGTGCCTCATGTTCGCTGAACGCCTTAGGGCACAGGCGGGTCCCGACTCAACAGCACAAAGCGCCCATCGCGCGATCGTCAGGCAAAGGCGGGTGCCTGGCGCAATTGCTGATACGCGGCGATGACGGCTTGCAGTCGCGCCTCGTGGCTGCGGTCGCCGCCGTTGCGGTCGGGATGATATTGGCGGACCAGCTCCGAATAGCGCCGCCTGAGCCCCGCCCGATCGGCATCGGCGGCGAGGCCGAGCACCCGCAGGCTGGCGCGGTCCTGCCCCGACAGCGGCTTGCCGTCGGTGCGCTCGGGCGCGACTTCCCGCCGAAAGCGCGCGGCGATCGCATCGAGCGGGTCGGAGAAATCGGTCCATTTCGGTGGGCGGTCGCCGCCCGCGGACGCGAAGGCGCGGGTTTCGCGTTCCCATCCCGCCATCGGGCGCTGCGCATGATGGATCTCGTCTGCGGTCATCCCGCTGAAGTAATTATAGCGTGCGTTGAACGCGCGGACATGGTCGAGGCAATACCAGCGGAAATTGGGGCGCCCGCCATCGCTCGCCCCTTCCAGCGGGGGCGCGCGGAATTCGCCCGGTTCGGTGCAGCCAGGCTCCATGCACAACTGCCCCGTTCCCTCGATCCGGCCGTGAAAGCGCGGACTGGGGCGCTCCTTCCGGTCCCGCTGGTCGCTCACTCAAATCCCCACAATCGGCAAAAGCGCGCTATATAGGATCGATGAACCAGCCCGCCACCGCCCCGATCGTCGACCAGATTACCGCCCGCCTGACCGACGTGCTCGAACCGTCCCGACTCGATGTGACGAACGACAGTCATCATCACGCCGGTCACATGGGCGACGATGGCACCGGGGAGACGCATTTCAGCGTCGCGATCGAAAGCCCGCGATTTGCCGGCCTCTCACGGGTCGCGCGCCAACGGCTGGTCAACCAGGCGCTCGCCGATCTGCTGGCTACCCGCATCCACGCGCTCGCCATCAAGGCGCGCGCGCCGGGCGAAGCGTGATGGCCTATAAGCTCTGGTATTGGCCGACGATCCAGGGTCGGGGCGAATTCATCCGGCTGGCATTGGAAGCGGGCGAGATCCCCTATCAGGATTGCGCGCGCGACCAGGGGGTCGAGGCCATGCTCGACGATATGGAGACGCGGCAGGAAACCGGCAGAGGTCCGTTCGCACCGCCCTATCTCGCGATCGACGGTACAGGCATCGCGCAGGTCGCGAACATCCTGATGTTCCTTGGCGAGCGCCACGATCTCGCCCCCTCGGGGATGGCCGATCGCTACTGGCTCCATCAGCTCCAGCTGACGATCGCGGATGTCGTGGCGGAGGTCCACAACGTCCACCATCCGGTCGCGATGATGGACTATTATGACGACCAGAAGCCGGAGGCCGCCCGCGCCGCCAAACAGTTCCGCGATGAACGATTGCCCAAATTCCTCGACCATTTCGAAGCGGCGGCGACGGCCCATGACGGCGATTTCATCATGGGCGCGCGCTGGTCCTATGTCGATTGTTCGCTGTTCCAGATCATCGACGGGCTCCGCTATATGTTTCCGCAACGGATGCAGACGCTGGAGCCGGACTACCCCAGCCTCGTCCGCCTGCGCGATGGCGTGACGAAGCTGCGGGGGATCAGCGCCTATCTGGCGAGCGACCGGCGGATCGCGTTCAACATCGACGGCATCTTCCGCCATTATCCCGAACTCGATGCGGCATGATCGCGCGGTGAGGCGTCCTCGACCGGCCGCGCGGATCCTGCTGGTCGATCGCCACGGCTGCGTCCTGATGTTCCGCTTCACCCCGCAAGACCGGCCGCCGCTGTGGTGTACGCCGGGCGGCGCGGTCGATCCCGGCGAAAGCTACGCCGCCGCGGCACGCCGCGAATTATGGGAAGAAGTGGGGCTCGACATCGACTGTGGCCCCGAAGTGGCGCAGCGCACGGTCGATTTCCGCACGTTCGAGGGCACCGACGTCACCGCCGACGAACGCTATTTCCGGGTCGATGTCGACACGTGCGACGTGCGCCCGGGCGGGCTGACCGATCAGGAAAAAACGCTGCTCGTCGGGCATCGGTGGTTTTCCAAAAACGACATCGTCATGCACGACGAAGCGATCTATCCTGCCGATCTCGTCGATCTGCTCGACGCGACGGAGACGACCGATGCTCGATGATCTGGTGCTGCAAACGATCCTGCCCGTCACCCACGATCTGGGCGGGTTCAAGGTTCACCGCACCTTGCCGAACAAGGCGCGCACGATGGTGGGGCCGTTCCTCTTCTTCGACCAGATGGGACCGGCGCACCTGCCGCAGGGCCAGGGGGTCGACGTCCGCCCGCATCCGCATATCAACCTGTCGACGGTCACCTATCTGTTCGACGGTGCGCTCGACCATCGCGATTCGCTGGGAACGCGTGCGCGGATCGAACCGGGCGCGGTCAACCTGATGACCGCGGGCCACGGCATCGTCCATTCCGAACGATCGCCGCAGGACGAGCGCGCGGACGGGCCGGCGCTGTCCGGCATCCAGACATGGCTGGCCATGCCCGAAGCGGCGGAAGAGATGGACCCCGCGTTCGAGCATGTGACCAAGGCGCAACTGCCGCTGATCGGCGCGCACGGTGCGCGCACGCGGATCATCATGGGCAGCCTGTGGGGCGAAACCGCACCGACGACGACCTATGCGGGCACGATCTACGCCGACATCCGGCTCGATCCGGGGGCGAGCATTCCGATCGACGACAGCGCCGAGGAGCGCGCGATCTATCTGGCGATGGGGGAGGCGACGCTGGAGGGCGTACCGCTCGAACCGCAGGTCCTGTACGTGCTGCGCCCCGGCATCGCCGCGACGCTGCGGTCGGCGACCGGGGGCCGCGCGATGCTGTGCGGCGGCGATGCCTTCGCGACCCCACGCCACGTCTGGTGGAATTTCGTGAGTTCGAGCCGCGACCGGATCGAACAGGCGAAGCGCGACTGGCGGGCGGGGAATTTCCCGCTCGTCCCCGGCGATGACGTCGAATCGATTCCGATTCCCGACAAACCGCTGACGGTCAGCTACCCCTGACCGTTACCGATCGACGACCTGTGGCAACGACCATGACAGGAGAGAGCAGCATGATCGACGACCTCCAGCGTATCGCCCTATCGACCGGTGTCGACCTGGATGTGCAGGTCGCGGGGGATTCCGCCGCGCCGCCGATCATCCTGCTCCACGGCTTTCCCGAATCGCATCGAACCTGGCGGCATATCGTCCCCGACCTGGCGCGCGACCATTTCGTGATCGCGCCCGACCAGCGCGGCTATGCCCGCTCGTCGAAGCCGGCGGGCGTCGACGAATACACGGCGGACAAGATCGTCGGCGACCTGATCGCGCTGGCCGATCATTTCGGGCTGACGACGTTCACGCTGGTCGGGCATGACTGGGGTGGCGCGGTCGCGTGGATGGCGGCGCTGCGCCATCCCGATCGCGTCGCGCGGCTGGTGATCGTCAACGCGCCCCACCCGTTCCTGATGCAGCGCGCCCTCTTCGACGATCCCGACCAGCGGGCGGCGAGCCAGTATATCACCGCGTTCCGCAACCCTGCGTTCGAGGATCATATCGAATCGCTGGGGATCAGCACCTTTTTCGACAATAGTTTCCTGCGCCACACCGATTTCGACGCCATTGCGGACGAAAAGCCGGTGTATGTCGACCAGTGGAGCCAGCCCGGCGCGATGACGGCGATGCTCAACTGGTATCGCGCCAGCGCGATCGTCGTCCCCGCGATGGACGAGACGCCCGAACGCCCCGCGTTTCTCGACGGCCCCTTCCCCCCGGTCGTCCAGCCGACGCTGGTGATCTGGGGCATCGACGATGTCGCGCTGCGGCCGAGCCTGATCGAGGGGCTGGGCGATTATGTCCCCGATCTGACGCTGACCAAGGTCAAGGCGGGCCATTTTGTGCCGTGGGGAAACCCCGCGGCGGTGATCGATGCCATTCGCGACTGGGAAGCGTGACCGCAACCGGTTGACGCGCTGCGGGTTCTGACCATCCCTGCCTGTCGCATTGCTGACGATCGCATTCCCGCATCGTTCAGCCAATCGCGGCTAACCGGGGATCTATGCCGCATTCCCCCGCGGCATCGAACACAGGAGAGCAGTCATGCGTAAACTGATGATCGCGGCCCTTGCCGCTACCCTATTGACCCCCGCAATGGCGGTGACCCCGGCCAGCGCGCAAAGCCGTGGCGAAGTCCGCCGCGACACCCGCGAAATCCAGCGCGACCGGCGCGACGTCCGGCAGGCCCGCGCCTATGGCAACCGCGGCGACGTTCGCGCGGCGCGGCAGGAACTGCGCGAAGACCGGCAGGAGCGCCGCGAAGACTGGCGCGATTACCGCAATACGCATCGCAGCGTCTACACGACCGGTCGCTATAACGGCCCCCGCGGCTATCGTTATCGTCCGGTGAGCGTCGGCTATCGCTTCGCGCCCGCCTATTACGGTCGCAACTATTGGATCAACGATTACGCCCGCTATCGCCTGCCGCGCCCCGGCTACGGCTATCAGCGCTGGGTTCGGTACGGCAACGACGTCGTGCTGATCGATACGCGGTCGGGCCGCACGGTCCAGGTCTACAACCGCTTCTTCTACTGACGCGACTGGTTCGGCCCGGGTACGTCCCGGGCCGGATCACCCCGGCGTGATCGCCGCCGATTCGGGTAGCGCGATCCCGCCGGTCGCGGCGACCGGTCCTGGCTGGACCCAGCGACCATGCGCATGGCTGGTACCCACGATCCGCCACTCCCAACCGCCCGGCGCATAGCGAATCCGGATCACTTGCAAGCCCAGGGCGCGATCGGGTTCGACCATCACCCACGCCAGCGGGCGATCCGCGGTCGCGCGGTCGCTGGCCGCGTTCATCGCCGCGCGGATGCGGTCGGCGACGGACGCGGGCAGATATTGCCAGACGACCGAATGCATCAGGACGCGCGTCACGCCGTCCGCTTGCGGCAAGGCCAGCTGTGCCTCGATCCAGTCCGCCGCATCAGCCGCGACCAGATCGACGCCGCGGTCCCGCATCATCGCGATCGCCGCGCGCACCCGGGCCAATCGTTCGGGCTCCTCCGCCCAGACATAGGCGGCGAGCCGGGCCTCCACCGCGGAATCGGTCGCGTCGAGCGGCGCGACGTCGCATCCGCGTACCGAGATGATCTCGATTGGCGGCACGTCGGGCCGGTCGCCGCGCCAGTCGGGGGTGATCGTGACCGGGGCATCGGCGGCACCGACCGTCGCGCCGCCCAGATCGATCCGATAGCGATCGATCAACAGGTTGAGCCCCGCGCTCGACCCGATTTCGAGCAGTTCGAGCCGGGGACCAAAGGCACGCGCGACCTCGATCAACCCGGTCATCAGCGCCGCCGACCGCCCCGGCTCGTTGGTCTGGGGCGGCCCGTCGAGCCAGGGCTGCAACGCGGCGTCATGCGCCACCAGCGCCGCCGCCAGCGTCGCGGCGACCGTCGCTGGATCGGTCACCGTCCCGTCGAACACTGCCGCCAGTTCCGGCTCCTTCCCCGCCAGCACCAGCGCATGCAGCCCGCCGATCAGCCGCAGCGGCAACGCATCGCGAGTCGGCTCCCCCGCCCAGTCGAGCACCCGCCGCCCGACCGCGCTGTCGCGATTGAGCCCTGTCGCCAGCGCTGTGGCGATCCGCGCATAGATGGGCGAGGCATTGGTCCGGCAGTAATGCGCCTGGATCTCGAACGCCTCGCGATTGCCCCGCTCGTCTGCCATCATGCTCTCCTTCGCCACCGCACATGTTGCACCCGCCCCCTGCCCCCCGTAAAGCCCGCCCGACATGGTCGATCCCCTCATCATCGCGGTTCCCAAGGGCCGTATCCTCGCCGAAGCGCTGCCCCTGCTCGCCGCCGCCGGGATTCATCCCGAAGCCGCCTTCGGCGACGAGGACAGCCGCGCGCTCCGCTTCGCGACCGATGTCGCGACGATCGAACTGATCCGGGTCCGCGCGTTCGATGTCGCGACCTTCGTCGCGCATGGTGCCGCGCAGCTGGGCATCGTCGGATCGGACGTGCTCGCCGAATTCGACTATTCCGAACTCTACGCCCCCGTCGACCTGCGGATCGGGCATTGCCGCCTGTCGGTCGCCGAACCCGCCGCGATGGCAGAGGATGACGACCCGCGCGGGTGGAGCCATGTGCGCGTCGCGACCAAATATCCGCATGTCACCGCCGCGCATTTCGCCGCCCGCGGCGTCCAGGCCGAATGCGTCAAGCTGAACGGCGCGATGGAACTGGCGCCGACGCTGGGGCTCGCCCCGCGGATCGTCGACCTGGTCAGCTCGGGACGCACGCTCAAGGAAAACGGGCTGGTCGAGGTCGAGACGATCATGGAGGTGACGAGCCGCCTGGTCGTCAACCGCGCCGCGATGAAGACCCGCGCCGATGTCGTGCCGCTGGTCGAGGCGTTCCGCCGCGCGGTGGGGGCATCGGCATGATCCTGCTGCACACGGGCGAGGCCGATTTCGCCGATCGCTTCACCGCGCTGGTCGAGGCGCGGCGCGAATCGTCGACCGATGTCGCGCAGGGCGTTGCCGCGATCATCGCGCGCGTCCGGGCAGACGGCGAGGCGGGGATCGCCGCGCTGACCGCGACGTTCGACCGGCACGACCTCGACGCGACCGGCTGGCGGATCGACGCTGCCGACTGCGCCGCGGCCTATGACGCGCTCGACCCCGACCTGCGCATCGCGCTCGATCTCGCCGCGACGCGGATCAGGGCGTATCACGCGAAACAGCGCCCGACCGACACCGACTATACCGATGCCGCGGGCGTCCGGCTGGGCGCGCGGTGGCGCGCGGTCGATGCGGCGGGCATCTATGTTCCCGGCGGGCGGGCGGCCTATCCGTCGTCGCTGCTGATGAACGCGATTCCCGCCAAGGTCGCGGGCGTCGGGCGGCTGGCGATGGTGACGCCCACCCCCGATGGCGTCATCAACCCGCTCGTCCTGGCCGCCGCGCATCTGGCGGGGGTCGACGAGGTGTGGCGGATCGGCGGGGCGCAGGCGATCGCCGCGCTCGCCTATGGCGCGGGCCGGATCGCGCCGGTCGACGTCATCACCGGGCCGGGCAACGCCTGGGTCGCGGAGGCGAAGCGGCAGGTATACGGCGTCGTCGGGATCGACATGGTAGCCGGGCCGTCCGAAATCGTCGTCGTCGCCGATGCGCTGAACGATCCCGACTGGACCGCCGCCGACCTGCTGAGCCAGGCCGAACATGATACGACCACGCAATCGATCCTGTTTACCGACGACGCCGATTATGCCGATCGCGTCATCGCCGCGGTCGATCGGCAACTGGCGACGCTGGCGACCGAGGCGGTGGCGCGGATCGCGTGGGACGCGAACGGCGCGATCATCGTCGTCGATACGCTGGCCGATGCCGCACCGCTGGTCGACCGGCTGGCGCCCGAACATCTCCAGCTGGCGATCCCCGATCCGCAGGGGTTCTTCGACCGGATCCGGCACGCGGGCAGCGTGTTCATGGGCCGCCACACGCCCGAGGCGATCGGCGATTATGTCGCCGGGCCGAACCACGTCCTGCCGACCGGACGCCGCGCGCGCTTCGCCAGCGGGCTGTCGGTGCTCGATTTCATGAAGCGCACCAGCTTCCTGCAACTCGACGAGACCGCGCTCGCCGAACTGGGCCCGGCGACGGTCAAGCTGGCGGAGGCGGAGGGGCTGCCCGCGCATGCCCGGTCGGTGGCGCTGCGGCTTCGCCTGAACCGCTGATCGGCGTCAGGTGAGGATGACGACCGCGACGCCGATCACCGACAGCAGCGCGCTCAGCAATATCCACCCCGTCACCGCGCGGCGGCGGCGCAGCCCGGCGCTGTGGACCGCCAGCAACAGCGGGACGAACCCGACCAGCACGATCAGGCACCCCAGATAATCGCCCTGCGCTTCGGTCATCGCGCGACGATGCGCCGTCCCCGATGACGCGGCGATGACGCGCCGATGACGGGGCTCTGAAGAGCCACGGGGTGACGAACGCCTCCGCAGCGCCTACAGGCTGCGCCCATGTCCCGTACCGCTACCCGATCGAAGGCGCGCGCCGCCGCCCGCCTCGCCGCCGTCCAGGCCCTGTATCAGCATGATATGGAGGCGACGCCGATCCCCGCCCTGATCAACGAATTCCACCAGCATCGGCTGGGCGCGACGATTGAGGACGCCGAATATGCCGAGGCGGATGCCGATTTCTTCGACGACGTCGTCCGCGGCGCGACCGCGCGCGGGGGCGAGATCGACCTGGCGATCGAGGGCAAGCTGGCCAGCGGGTGGACGCTGGTGCGGCTCGACAAGCCGATGAAGGCGATCCTGCGCGCGGGCACGTACGAACTGCTCGCCCGCGCCGACGTGCCGGTGGGCGCGGTCATCACCGAATATGTCGATGTCGCCGACGCCTTTTACGACAAGCGCGAAAAGGGCTTCGTCAACGGGCTGCTCGATGCGATCGCCAAGGACGTGCGCGCCTGACGCGATGGGCGATGTCGTCAACCTGCGCCGCGCCCGCAAGGCGAAGGCCCGCGACGATGCCGCGACGACCGCGGCGGTGAATCGCGCGGCGTTCGGGCGGACCAAGGCCGACCGCGCGGCGGAAACGGACGCCGCGGCGCGCCGGAACCGCCTGCTCGACGGCGCCAAACGCGAGGACTGACGCAGCGTTTCGCGGTGGGCGTCGCGCGCAAAGGTCACATAAGGTCACACCAAAACGCATTGTGTCGAATGGCTGCGGATAGGCCCTGCGCCGTGTCGGGGATCATCGATTGGAAAGAGCGGGCCCAGACCGTAGCGGCCCGTTCGCGTGTAGGACAGCCGCCACGCTGATGGTGGTTCGGCTACCCGTCCGACGACACCGGACGAGTCATTGCCGAATATTGCGAAACGTCAGGTTGAAGCGGGAACCGCCGACCGTCGCGCGCTTGGGAACCGCGTGTTTCCAATGCCGCTGGAGTTCGCCCCGCATCACCAGCAGCGTACCGTGTTTCAGCGGTATCGTGAGTTTCTGGCTGTGGTCGCTGTTACGCCGCAGCAGAAAGTCGCGGGTGGCGCCGAAGTTCGCCGATGCGATGACCGGATCATCGCCCAGTTCGCGTTCGTCGTCGGCGTGCCAGTTGAGGCTGTCCTGACCATCGCGATACCAATTGAGCAGCACGCAATTATACGAATCGCCGACGACCGATTCGATCCGGTTCTTGATGTGGATCAGGCCGTCGTTCCAGGGATTCGGGTCCGATTTGATGCCCGAATAGGTATAGGCCGCGCCAGGATCGCCGTACCACGCCGTCAGCCGTGGCAGCGGGATCGACTTGCCGTATAGTTTCAGGCTGTCCTGCTTCCACCGGATATTGGTGAAACCAAGGTCGTCGAGCCGGTCACCGGGGACATCGCGCCAGTCGGTGGTGCGCCAGTCCTGCCGCTGGTTTTCCTGCAGATATGCGACCATCCGGTCACTCCACGCGGCGGGGAAGAAATGCTCGGCGTAAAACAGCGCGCCGCCGGGAAGATCGACGTCATATCCCTTCAACCGGTCGTTCCAATGCCAGCCGAACCCCTCGCCCGTCGGCAAGGCGAAGGGCGCGGGCGCCTGGGTCGGGGCGAAGAGATCACCCATCCTCAATCTCCAATTCGCAGAGCCACACCACACTCGTGGAGTTTTTCGGGTTATCGCATGGAAACGTCTTCATCGTCGAGCGTACCACGGTGTCTCCCGACGCGGCGGCCCAACGCTCGATCTCGTCCTTCACCATCTGGATACGCGGGGTACCGCCCTTGAAATCGCGGTCGGGGCTGACCGCCATGATGAGATTCTTCCCCGGACGGATCGTCTTGTTCAACAGCGCGACGGGGTCATAGCCCTCGACGTCGAGCGAGTTCGAAAAGATATGCCAAATCGTCTGATCGTCCTCGATCGGCAGATCGGCGCGGTCGATATCGTCGAAGCCCTTGCAGAGAGGGACGATCCGCGCGGACGGCGCAAGCTGCTGGTACAAGGCGGCGGCGCGATCGAGCGCGAGCGACGATGGCTCGATCAGATAAATTTCCTGGGCCCGTTCGATGACCATGCCGTCCGTAATATCATTGATGATCAACCCGGCCAGCCCCTGCCCGCAGCCATAATCGATCACGACGTCCGGAACATCCATCGACGTGACGAGATCGGCAACATTGTTCCACTGGCCGTTGACCATCAACCCATAGGTATAGAGATATTGCTCCAACAATTCGATCGATTGAATAATGACGTGGCCATATTCCAGCTCGTCTTTGCGGCCATGGTCTTTACCGAATTCCGACCTGAACCATTGAAAATTGATATGCTTGCCGTCTTTGGCAAGTATATTGGCAATCGCGGGATCGACCACGCCCTCTTCCCTTCGTCCTACATGCTTTATCCAGTGTTCGAGCGCTATCAGGGTCGCGAAATACTGTCGTTCGGGGTCACATCCGAAATGGACCATTTCCCGTCCGATACGCTGCGCACCCCGTCGGCGATGAAGACACCGCCGCCGCGCGCCGGTAGACCCGCGCCATGATCGAAGCCGAATTCATCGCCGCGTTGCGGGCGTTGCCGTTGCATCCAGCCGCGCGCGGGCTGGAGGATGATGTCGCGGTGCTGGGGTCGCTGGTCGTCACGACCGATACGCTGGTCGAGGGGGTGCATTTCCTGTCCCGCGATCCCGCCGCGGATGTCGCGTGGAAGCTGGTTGCGACCAATTTGTCCGATCTGGCCGCCAAGGGCGCGACGCCGGTGGGGGTGTTGCTGAACTATCCGCTGTCCGACGATGATTGGGATCGCGGCTTCCTCGGCGGGCTCGACGCGGTGCTGCGCGCGAATGATTGCCCGTTGCTCGGCGGGGACACGGTGTCCCTGCCCGCAGCCGCGCCGCGGATCCTGACCGTCACCGCCTTTGGCGAGCGGGGGATCGCCCCGCCGCGGTCGGGCGCGTCCGCGGGCGACCGATTATGGGTGACGGGCACGATCGGCGATGCGGGCGCGGGGCTGGCCATCGCGCGCGGGGCCGACGGGCCGCCCGCGTTGCTGGCGCGCTATCGCCGCCCGACGCCGCGCGTGGCGGAGGGGCGCCTGATCGCGGGCGCGGCGCGGGCGATGATGGACGTGTCCGACGGCGTGCTGATCGATGCCGCGCGGATGGCGGACGCGAGTGGCCTGGCGGTGACGATCGATCTGGCGCGGGTGCCGCTGTCCGATGCCTATCGCGCGTGGGGCGGCACGGCGATTGCTGCGGTGACGGCGGGCGACGATTACGAACTGCTGTTCGCGCTGCCCCCCGGCACCCGGCCCGCCGCGCCCGCGACCGAGATCGGCGGATTCAGCACTGGATCGGGGCTGACGCTGACCGACGATGGCGCGCCCGTCGCCCTGCCCGCCTCGCTCGGCTATCAGCATCGGGCCCGGTGATGCGGCGCGGTTCGCCACGGCGCTTGCCAGTATCGTGCGCGCACCATAGGCTCCCGATTCGGGGGAGGCAGACCGGATAACCGGCGTCCCCGACAACAGGGGAGGATGTGCATGACCACGGTCACCATCGCCATGATCTGCGGCTTGATCGCCGTGATCTATGGTGTCGTCACGAGCCAGCAGGTGCTTCGCGCATCGCCCGGCAACGAACGGATGCAGGATATCGCCGCCGCGATCCAGGAGGGGGCAAAGGCCTATCTGGGTCGCCAATATAGCGCGATCGCGGTCGTCGGCGTCGTCGTCGCGATCATCCTGGCGTTCACGCTGGGGCTGATTTCGACCGTCGGTTTCGTCATCGGTGCGGTGCTGTCGGGGGTCGCGGGCTATGTCGGCATGAACATCTCCGTCCGCGCCAACGTCCGCACCGCAGAGGCGGCGCGCACGTCGTTGCAGGGCGGGCTGACGATGGCATTCCGGTCGGGCGCGGTGACGGGGATGCTCGTCGCGGGGCTGGGGTTGCTGTCGATCAGCGGGTTCTTCTGGTATCTGACCGGCCCCGCGGGACATGCGCCCAACGACCGGGTCATCGTCGAGGCGCTGACCGCGCTGGCGTTCGGCGCGTCGCTGATCTCGATCTTCGCGCGGCTGGGCGGGGGCATCTTCACCAAGGCGGCGGACGTCGGGGCCGATCTGGTCGGCAAGGTCGAGGCGGGCATCCCGGAGGACGACCCCCGCAACCCCGCGACGATCGCGGACAACGTCGGCGACAATGTCGGTGATTGCGCCGGCATGGCCGCGGACCTGTTCGAAACCTATGTCGTCACGCTGGGCCTCACGATGGTGTCGATCGCGCTGCTGATCCGTGCGGACAGCGCCGAACTGACCCGGCTGATGACGTTGCCGCTGCTGGTGGGGGGCGTGTGCATCATCACCTCGATCATCGGCACCTATATGGTCCGGCTGGGCGGCGGCAGCATCATGGGGGCGCTGTACAAGGGGTTCCTGACCTCGGTCGTGCTGGCGGTGCCCGCGATCTATGGCGCGTGCGTCTATGTGCTCGGCGATCTTCACGCGGTGATCGGCGGCGCGGGATTCCTGAACCCGGCGGGCGACGACCTGACCACGGGGCTGGCCACCGGCGTGGCCGCGCCAAGCTTTACGGGCATGGACCTGTTCTGGTGCATGATGATCGGGCTGGCGCTGACCGGCGCGCTGGTGTGGATCACCGAATATTATACCGGGACCAATTACCGCCCGGTGCGATCGATCGCCAAGGCATCCGAAACCGGGCACGGCACCAACGTCATCCAGGGGCTGGCGATCAGCCTGGAATCGACCGCGCTGCCGACGCTGGTGATCGTCGTCGCGGTGATCGCATCGTACAAGTTCGCCGGGATCATCGGCGTCGCGTTCGGCGCGACCGCGATGCTGGCGCTCGCCGGGATGGTCGTCGCGCTCGACGCCTATGGCCCGGTCACCGACAATGCGGGCGGGATCGCCGAGATGGCGGGCCTGCCCGACGACGTGCGCGCGCGCACCGATGCGCTCGACGCGGTCGGCAACACGACCAAGGCGGTGACGAAGGGCTATGCGATCGGCTCCGCCGCGCTCGCCGCGCTGGTGTTGTTCGGGGCGTATACGACCGACCTCAAGACCTATTTTCCCGATGTCGCGGTCGATTTCAGCCTGTCCAACCCGTTCATCATCGTCGGGTTGCTGCTCGGCGCCCTGCTCCCCTATCTGTTCGGCGCGTTCGGGATGACCGCGGTGGGCCGCGCGGCGGGCGCGGTGGTCGAGGAGGTGCGCAGCCAGTTCCGCGACAACCCGGGGATCATGGAAGGCACCGTCCGCCCCAATTACGGGCGCACCGTCGACCTGGTGACGAAGGCCGCGATCCGCGAGATGATCATCCCCTCGCTCCTCCCCGTGCTGTCGCCGATCGCGCTGTATTTCGTCATCCTGGTCGTCGACGGCCAGGCCTCGGCCTTCGCGGCGGTGGGCGCGATGCTGCTGGGGGTGATCGTGTCGGGGCTGTTCGTCGCGATCTCGATGACCAGCGGCGGCGGCGCGTGGGACAATGCGAAGAAATATATCGAGGACGGCAACCACGGCGGCAAGGGATCCGACGCGCACAAGGCCGCCGTGACGGGCGACACGGTGGGTGACCCGTACAAGGATACCGCAGGGCCGGCGGTCAACCCGATGATCAAGATCACGAATATCGTCGCGCTGCTGCTGCTCGCGGTGCTTGCGGCGCAGGCGGGGGTGGGGTGAGCGGGGGCGCGGGTTGACCCCGCCGCGCCACGTTGCCGGGCGACGGGGGGGCTCCGGCGGGTGTGTGCTGGCCTTCCTGTCGGTGCCGCGCTAGCGAGATGATGACCCGCCCGTGACGGGCCCGACGCGAACCGACAGGCCATGCCCGATCACATGACGACCAACCTTCGCCGGATGCAGGCGGACAGCTTGCTGGGCCAGGGGCGCCTCCCCGAGGCGGTGGCGGCATATCGATCGGTCGTCGCGTCCGATCCCGCTGACGCGGAGGCTTGGTATAATCTGGGCTATCTGCTGCGGTGCGACCGGCAGTTCCGCGCCGCGCTCGACGCCTATGATCGATCGATCGCGGCGGGGGTCGACCGTCCGGAGGAGGTCCACCTCAACCGCGCGGCGATCCTGTCCGAATTCCTCGACGCGGACGAGGAGGCAGAGGCCGAGTTGCGCCGGGCGCTGGTCACGGCGCCCGAGTTCGTCCTCGCGTGGCTCAATCTGGGCAATTTATACGAGGATCGGGGCGACGCGATCGCGGCGCGGGCCGCCTATGATGCCGCGCTGGCGATCGATCCCCGATGCGGCCGCGCGCTCGCCCGGCGTGCCGTGATCGATGTCGTCGAGGGCGAGGCCGACGCCGCGATCGGTCGACTGACCGAGGCGCTGGCCGATCCGGCGCTGCCTAGGCCCGACGCGGCGGAGAGCCGGTTCGCGCTGGGCCAGTCGTACGATGCACGCGGTCGGTACGACGAGGCGTTCGCCGCCTATGCCGAGGCCAACCGGCTGGCCGCGACGCTGGCCGATCCCCGTCTGCGTTACGATCGCGCGGCGCATCACCGCCTGATCGACCGGCTGATCGCGCTGCCCCCCGCGCCGCGCCCGGAAAACGGGTCGCGTAATCCAGCGACGATCTTCATTTGCGGGATGTTCCGGTCGGGATCGACGCTGGTCGAACAACTGCTCTCCCGCCACAGCCGCGTGACGGCGGGCGGCGAATTGGACCTGCTGCCCGCGATGGCCGCGCGCGATAATCGAGCCGGGATGGCGGCGCCTTCGCGGCGGGGTTTGATATGATACGGAGATCGTCGGTGGACGCGAAGAAGATGAAATACCTGTGCAGCGCGGTCGTGCTGACAATCACGGGCTGTGCCGATGGCAGCGACGCGCCGAAATCGGCGGGCACCAACGCCGCCACCCCCGCCACCACCCCCGCCGAGCGGCGTTATGCGCGTGATCCGTATCCGTCGACCTATCGCGCCTATCCGGGGGTGCCGACGGTGGTGCGCAACGTCACGATCCTGGATGGGGAAGGCGGGCGGATCGATCAGGGTGCCGCGCTGTTCGCCGATGGCAAGATCGTCGCGGTGGGTGCCAGCGTCGATGCGCCCGCGGGTGCCACCGTCATCGACGGTACGGGCAAATATCTGACGCCGGGGATCATCGATATCCACAGCCATCTGGGCGATTACCCTTCGCCTGCGGTGCGCGCGCTGTCGGATGGCAACGAGGCGACCGGCCCCGTCACCGCCGACGTGTGGGCGGAGCATAGCGTCTGGCCGCAGGACCCCGGCTTCGGTCGCGCGCTGGCCAATGGCGGGGTCACGACGCTGCAGATCCTGCCCGGATCGGCGAACCTGTTCGGCGGGCGGTCGGTCGTGCTGAAGAACGTCTATGCGCGCACGACGCAGGCGATGAAATTCCCCGGCGCGCCTTATGGGCTGAAGATGGCGTGCGGCGAAAATCCCAAGCGCGTCTATGGCGGCAAGGGGCGCGAACCGTCGACGCGGATGGGCAATATCGCGGTCGATCGGCAGACCTGGGCGAAGGCGCAGGCCTATGACCGCAAATGGACCAAATATGAAAAGGACGGCGGCGACGCCCCCGATCGCGACATCGGGATGGATACGCTGCGCGGCGTGCTGGACGGCGAGATCCTGGTCCAGAACCATTGCTATCGCGCCGACGAGATGGCCAACGTCATCGATATGTCGAAGGAATTCGGCTATCACGTCACCGCGTTCCACCATGCGGTCGAGGCGTATAAGATCGCCGACCTGTTGAAGCAGAACGGCGTGTGCGCCGCGGTCTGGGCCGATTGGTACGGGTTCAAGATGGAAAGCTTCGACGGGATCGGCGAGAATCTGGCGCTGCTGCAAAAAGCGGGCACGTGTGCGATGATCCATTCGGACGACGAAAACGGCATCCAGCGGCTGAACCAGGAAGTCGCCAAGGTGCTGTCGTCGGCGCGCCACGCGGGCATCGCGATTTCCGACGCGGTGGCGTGGGAATGGCTGAGCTACAACCCGGCCAAGGCGCTGGGGATCGCGGACCGAACGGGCAGCCTGAAACCGGGCAAGATGGCCGATATCGTGCTGTGGAACGGCTATCCGTTCAGCGTCTACACCCGGCCCGAAAAAGTCTGGGTCGACGGCGCGCTGCTCTATGATGCGAACGATCCCAAGCGACGCCCGGTGTCCGATTTCGAACTGGGCTTGCCGGGCGCGGGAGACGTGAAATGAAGGCGTTGTTGCTGGGCGTCGCGGCGCTGGTCGCCCTCCCCGCCCCGATCGTCGCGCAGACGGTCGCGATCACCGGCGGGACGGTCGCGATCGGCGATGGATCGGCGCCGATCGCCAACGGCACCGTCGTGTTTCGCGATGGGCGGATCGTGGCGGCGGGCCAGGGTGTCGCGGTGCCCGCGGGCGCGCGCGTGATCGACGCGCGGGGCAAATGGGTCGCCGCCGGGCTGGTCGCGGGCTTCAGCGACCTGGGGCTGCTCGATGCGAACGGGGTCGAGGAGAGCAACGACACCAGCGCGCGCACGTCGCCATTCGCCGCCGGGATCGACATCGCGCCCGCGATCAACCCCGCCGCGGTGATGATCGGCAACGAACGGCTGGGCGGGGTGACGCGCGCGATCGTGACGCCATCGACCGGGGGATCGATCTTTGCCGGGCAAGGCGCGGTGATCGACCTGGGCAACGACCCCGATCCGGTCACCCGCCCGCGCGCGTTCCAGTTCGTCGAACTGGGCGAGGATGGCGCGCAGGCGGCCGGTGGCAGCCGCCCCGCCGCCTATGCGATGCTGCGCGATGCGTTCGCGCAGGCGCAGGATTTCCGCCGCAATCCCGCCAGCTTCGGCGGGCGTGAAAAGGATTCGCTGCTGAAGCGCGGCGACGCGACCGCGCTGCTCGACGTGCTCGACGGCAAGACCCGGTTGCTGGTCCATGCCGAACGTGCGAGCGATATCCGGTCGGTGCTGACGCTGAAGAAGGATTATCCCGGGATCGACCCGGTGCTGATCGGAGCCGCCGAAGGATGGATGGTCGCGCGCGACATCGCGGCGGCGCGGGTGCCGGTGATCGCCGGAGCGCTCGCCGATCTGCCCGCCAAGTTCGAAATGCTGGCGGCGACCGAATCGAACGTCGGACGGATGGAGGCCGCAGGCGTCACCGTCGCGCTGTCGACCGTCGGGGCGAATACCGCGCCCGGCGATCATGTCGTCCGGCAATATGCGGGCAATCTGGTCGCGATCAGCAAGATACCGGGATCGAGCGGGCTGGATTGGGGCCATGCGTTCGCCACGATCAGCTCGGGCCCGGCGGAAGCGATCGGCATGGGGGGCGAGATCGGATCGCTCCGCCCCGGTCGCCGCGCCGACGTCGTGCTGTGGGACGGGGATCCGCTGGAATTGTCGTCGGCCCCCGTCGCCATTTATATCGACGGGCGCGAACAGCCGATGACGTCACGCCAGACGATGCTGCGCGACCGGTACAGCACCCCCAGCGAGGGCGATTTGCCCAAGGCCTATGAGCGGTAGAGACGCCTTCCCGCTCGCCCGCTAACCCGCGTCGGGACTGGCCGAAAAACACGCAAACTGCGTGGTTTACGATGCAGGCGTCGCAATCTGACGGTGGTCAACGCACGCTATACCCTCCGATCGGGGGGACCGGCATGGCGTGGATGAAGACGAACATCGGGGATGGATGGCGGCCCATCGGATTGATGTTGGCCGTGAGCGTCGCCGGGCTGATCGGGCTGGCACTGTGGTTGGCGACGACCGGGGTGGCGCATGGCGGGTGGGCGATGCTGACGGCCACCGGCGCTGCCTTCGGGGCGATCATCCTGGTCACGCTCGCGCCGATGCCGGGTGCCGCCAAGGCGGTGTTGTCGCTGGGGTCGGCGGCGGCGGTGATCTTGCTGTCGGCGACGATCGACCCGCTGGGCGCGCGCGCGGTCGATACGCAGGTGGCCGGGGTGCTGGGCGCGCCAGCCCCGCCGCCGATCGTCGAGACGGTCGCGCTGCCCGATGTCGCGCCACCCGGCGCGGTGCCGCACATCGATATCCGGTCGGTCGGCACGATCGCCGATCCCGGTTTCGCGACCGACCTGGCGCAGAATATCGCGGATCGATTGCCGGGCGGCGTACCGCGACGCCCCGTCATCGCCTCGGTCCGGATCGACCCGGCGGCACAGGGGCCGACCTACACGCTGAATTTCACGCTGACCGACGGTGACCAGCCGCGCTGGTGCGGGCGACTGACGATCGCGGCGGCCCCGCGCGAGGCGGTGATCGCCGCGATGGCCCGGCGGATCGTCCAGGCGATCGCCGGTGGCGGCGACGGCAGCTGCGGGTCGTGATCAAACACGCAATTCACGCAAATTATCCCGACCGGCTCTTTCACACCCTTAAACCGCCGCTCGATATTATCGCGAGCATGGAACGACTTACCGCCCGCTTCGACCGGTTTTTCCGCATCCTTCGCGGTGCGGCGATCGATCGCAGGGGCGGTGCGCTGATCGAGTTCGCCTTTGCGGTGCCGATGTTCCTGATGCTGATGTGCGGGACGGTCACCTATGGCGGGTGGATCGCGCTGGCCCATGCGGTCCAGCAAAGCGCGAACGAGGGCGCACGCGCCGCGTTGGGGGGGCTGACCCAGGATGAGCGCGCCGACATGGCCCGCGCGCGCGCGGTCGCGGTGATGCGCAGTTTCCAGGTCGACCCCGCGCGCGTGCTGGTCGCGGTCGGCGACGACGGCGCGACGCTGTCGGTCGACGTGTCCTATGACGCCAGCCACGACCCGCGCCTGGCGCTGCGGATGGTGCCGGTGCCGACGACGCAGATCGACCGTCACAGCGTCATGATCCTGACGGGACTATGACCGCGATGACGCTGGTCGGCAGGGTCATCGCCGTGTTGCGGCGACTGGGGGGGGACCGGTCGGCCAATATCGCGATCCTGATGGCGGGATCGCTGACGATGCTGATCGGCACCGCGGCGCTGGGCGTCGATGCGGGGCTGATGTTCCTCGAACGGCGGCAGTTGCAGGGCATCGCCGATGCGGCGGCGCAGGCGGCGGCGGCCAATCCGCTGGTCGCGCGCACCGTCGCGGAGCGGGTGCTGGCCGCCAATGGCCATGCCAGCGCGTCGATCGGCACGGTGACCCCGGGCCGGTACGACGCCGATCCGGCGACGCCGCCCGCGAACCGGTTCGTCGCCGGATCGAGCGGGGCCAATGCGGTGCGCGTCGTCGTCCACGGCAGCGTCCCGACGTTCTTCGCCCGGGCGATCACCCACCAGTCGCGTATCGCGATCGACGCGACCGCGACCGCCGCGCGGATCGATATCGCGGCCTATTCGCTGGGCAGCACCGTCGCCGCGGTCGACGGCGGCCTGGCCAATGCGCTGCTGTCGGGGCTGGCGGGGACGAACCTCAACCTCACCGCGATCGATTACAACGGCCTTGCCGCCGCGCGGGTCGACGTGCTGGGCGTGACGCAGGCGTTGCGCACGTCCCTCGACCTGGGGGGCAGCAGCTTTGCCGAAACGCTGGCGCATGACGTCCCGCTGGCCAAGGCGGTGGGCGCGATCGCGGCCACGCTGTCCGATCCGGCGCTGGCGGCGACGGTGCGCACGCTGGCGGCGCGACTGCCCGATCGCACGATCCGGTTGAGCGAGGCGATCGACCTGGGTCCGCTGGGCAGCAACGTCCATGCCGACCCCGCGCAACCCGTCGACGTCGATGCGGCGTCGTTGCTGCGCGCGATGCTGGAGATCGGGCAGGACGGGCACCAGATCAGCAGCGATGTCGGGCTGTCGATTCCCGGGCTGGCATCGACCCGGATGATGGTGATCATCGGCGCGCGCGCATCGCATTCGCCCTGGCTGGCGATCAGCGCGGCGGGGCAGACCATCTTGTACACCGCCCAGACGCGGATACTGCTCGACACGCGGTTGCTCGACGGGTTGCCGATGGGGCTGCTCAGCGTCACCGTCCCGATCTATCTCGATCTGGGGGCCGCCAGTGCGCGGCTGACCGCGGTGTCCTGCGCCGGGGGGCGGGCCGCGAGCACCGCATCGATCGCGGTGACGCCGTCGATCGGGCGCGCCGCGATCGCATCGGTCGACCGCACGCGGCTGGCCGATTTCACCGCGCCGCTGACACTTCAGCCCGCGCGCCTCGCCGGATCGGCGCTGTTGGGGGTCGATGCGATCGCCGACCTGCCGATCGGCGGATCGGTCGCGCAGACCGTCACCTTCGACGCCGACGACATCGCGCAGCACCGCAAACGGTCGGTGGCCAGCGGCGACATCGTCGGCGGGCTGGCGAGCGCGTTGATTCAGCGCACCAGCATCAACGCGCGGCTGCTCGGCACCGGCCTGCCGCTGCCGTCGCTGTCCGGCGCGACGCTGGCGCTGTTGACGGCGGTGACCGGGCCGCTCGACACGCTGATCGACCAGGCGACCGCGCTGGCAGGCGTCAGGCTGGGGCAGGCCGACACATGGATCGACGGCGTCCGCTGCGGCACGCCGAAACTGGTGGCATGACGGGGGTGACGGCGTGACGGTGCAGCGAATGATCACCGGGGCCGACGGCCGCCTGCCCCTGCGCTATCCCGTGACGATGCCCGCCGACATCCAGGAACGCGGATCATGCCCGCTGCCGATCACGATCGTCGATCTGTCGGTCGATCGATGCCGGCTATGGGCGGGATTTCGGCTGAAACCCGGTCCTGGCGCGACCTTGCGGATCGACGGGTTCGCCCAGGTCAAGACGACGATCATCTGGTGCGCGGACCTGTATGCCGAACTGGTTTTCGCCACCGCGCTGCACTGGTCGATCCTGGACCATCTGGTCGCGCGGCATCCCGTCGCGGCGGATCAGGCGATGGACGCCATCACCGCGCGGCTCGACCGGCTGAGCGGCGGCCCGATCGGGATCAGCGCCGCGTCAGGACGATGACGGCCCCCTCGCCACCATAGATGCCGGACAACTGCCTGATCGCGCCCCGAATCGCGACGGTCGTGCCGTCATTCGCCAGGAAACCGGTGTCAAACGGTGCCGCGGGGGCGCCGCCCAGCACGCCGTCGACCAGCTCGTGAAACGGCGCGCGCTGTGATCGCGGAACCAGATCGGCGATCGCCACACCCTTCAGCCGATCCTGCGCCAGACCGAGCAGCGCCGTCGTCCAGCCGTCGACGCGTTCGATCCGTCCGCGCACGTCGATCCTGATCTGGCCGATCCCCCCATGCGCGACCACCGCATCGATCGTCGCCTGCGCCGGATCGGCGAGCCGTTGCGCGCGGACATCGTCGGTGATGTCGTGGAACAGCAACGTGGTGTTGGTGGCCGATGGATATATCTCCAGCCGGATCCAGGCATCGGTGCGAAAAATCGATGGCAGGTCGGCGCAACAGGATTCGCGCCCCGCCATCGCGCGGTTGACGTAGCTCTGGACCAGCGATCCCTCCAGATCGGGGATCGCCGCGTACAGATGCTGGCCGACCATCGTCGCATCGCAGCGGCTCATCGCCTGCGCGGTCTGGTTGGCCAATACGATCTGCCCGTCCAGATCGAGGACGATGCACCCCTGTTTGATCCATGTCGCGAATTCGGCGACCGCGGGCAGCGGCCCGTGGTTCGGGGCGGCGGGTGCCTCCGATCCCCGGACGAGGTCGTGATAGGCCGACGCCGCGATCAATACATGGGTTTCGCGTCCGTGGTGGGTGACGAAGACCGGTTCGACGCTGGACGACTGGCGCAAAAGACCGAATTGCCGCGTGAATTCCGCCGAGGTCACGATCGTTCGACCAAATGACTTTGTCTCGTCTTGCATAGGTGACGCCGTCCTTTCCGCAGTCTTGCAAAGTTCGCCGTCCGCGGACCGTAACAGCGCCGGATGTGATCCAAATGCCGTAAGCCGCTGCGATTAACTGTATCAGGCGAAACCATAGACTTATCATTCGTCAGATCAATAGGGGTGCCCGGCGTCGGTGGGGCCAGGTGATCGGCCATATCGGTCGGCTCACGCCGCCGCGAGCGGCTGTCGCGATCCAGTGCTTGACACGGACGGCCACCATAACGAATGTTACGGCGTACCGGACATCGTCGAAAATCGACGAGCCACCACGGCAGGATGCGCACCCGATCGCGCGGCTGCCCGCAGGAGAGTGATTGCCATGCCCGACGCCTATATCATCGACGCCGTCCGCACCCCGCGCGGGATCGGCAAGGTCGGCGCCAATGGCAAACAGGGGGGCGCGCTGGCACACATGCACCCCCAGCATCTGGCCGCGACGGTGCTGAAGGCGATCAAGGAGCGCAACGATCTGAACACCGCCGATGTCGACGACATCATCTGGTCGACCAGCACGCAACGCGGCAAGCAGGGCGGCGATCTGGGGCGGATGGCGGCGCTCGACGCGGGCTATGATACCAAGGCTTCGGGCACGACGCTCGACCGGTTCTGCGGCGGCGGGATCACCAGCGTCAGCCTGGCCGCGGCGCAGATCATGAGCGGGATGGAAGACCTGGTCATCGCGGGCGGGACCGAGATGATGTCGCTGACCGCGTCGATGATGCAGGAAGAGATGGCGGCGGGGAAACGCCCGCTCGGCATGGGATCGGGCAACGCGCGCCTGCAGGAAATCCACCCGCAATCGCACCAGGGGATTTGCGGCGATGCGATCGCGAGCATGGAGGGGATCGACCGCGAGGCGCTCGACGCACTCGGGCTGCTCAGCCAGCAACGCGCCGCGCGCGCGATCGCGGAGGGGCGGTTCGACAAGAGCCTGGTCCCCGTCACCGACGAGGAGGGCAATGTCGTGCTCGACAAGGAAGAGTTTCCGCGGCCCCAGACGACCGCAGAGGGACTCGCCGCGCTCAAGCCGAGCTTTGCGGGCATGGGCGACATGCCGCTCGATGTGGAGGGCACGACGTTCAAATCGCTGATCAACCGCAAATATCCCGATCTGGAGATCCAGCATTTCCACCATGCGGGCAATTCGAGCGGCGTCGTCGATGGCGCCGCCGCGATCCTGCTGGCGTCGAAGGACTATGCCGAGGCGCATGGCCTGAAACCGCGTGCGCGGATCGTCGCGACCGCGAATATCGGCGACGATCCGACGCTGATGCTCAACGCCCCCGTCCCCGCCGCGAAGAAGGTGCTCAAGAAAGCCGGCCTGACCGTCGCCGACATCGACCTGTGGGAGATCAACGAGGCGTTCGCGGTCGTGGCGGAGAAGTTCATCCGCGACCTGGACCTCGATCGCGAAAAGGTGAACGTCAACGGCGGGTCGATCGCGCTGGGCCACCCGATCGGGGCGACGGGATCAATCCTGATCGGGACCGTGCTCGACGAGTTGGAGCGGACGGGCGGGCGATACGGGCTCGTCACGATGTGCGCGGCGGGCGGGATGGCCCCTGCGATCATCATCGAGCGGATCTGACCGGTGGCGGACGAACAGGCGGCGGCCATGATGCTTCACCCCGTCCGCCACGCGATCGATACCCCCGACAAACCCGCCTATATCATGGCGGCGACCGGCGAGACGGTGACCTATGCCGAGCTCGACGCGCGCGCCAACCAGGGCGCGCGGTTGCTCCGCTCGCTCGGGCTCGGGCGGGGCGACGGGCTGGCGGTGATGATGGACAATTCGCCGCGCTTTCTCGAACTGATGTGGGCGGCGGAGCGCGTCGGCGTCTATTGTTCGTGCCTGTCGTCGAAACTGTCCGCCGAAGAAGCCGACTACGTCATTCGCGACGGCGATTGCCGGGTGCTGATCGCTAGTCGCGGGATCGGCGCGGTCGCCGAACAGATCATGCCGATGATCGCCGACGTCCGCCGCTTCATGGTCGACGGCGTCGTCGCGGGGTATGATTCCTATGAGGACGCGCGCGATGCGCAGGACAGCGCACCGATCGACGATCCCGTCAGCGGCGCGATCATGCTCTATTCGTCGGGGACGACGGGCAAGCCCAAGGGCGTCCGCTTTCCGTTGAGCGACGAACCGTTCGGGACGAACATCTCCCCGCTCGTGATGCTGGGCCGGGGGCTCTACGGCTTCACCCCCGACATGGTCTATCTCAGCCCCGCGCCGCTCTATCACGCCGCGCCGCTGCGCTGGTCGATGGCGGTGCAGCAATTGGGCGGGACCGTCGTCGTCATGGAACGGTTCGACGCCGAACAGGCGCTCGCCGATATCGAACGCTTTCGCGTCACCCATGCGCAATTCGTGCCGACGCATTTCATCCGCATGCTGAAACTGCCCGACGAGGTGCGTGCGCGCTACGACATGGCGAGCCTCACGGCGACGTGGCACGCCGCCGCGCCCTGCCCAATTCCCGTCAAACAGGCGATGATCGATTGGTGGGGGCCGATCGTGCACGAATATTATGCGGGGACCGAGGGCAATGGGTTCTGCGCGATCTCCGCGACCGAATGGCTTGCGCACCAGGGATCGGTCGGGCGCAACCTGACGACGGTGACCAAGATCTGCGACGAGGACGGCAACGAACTGCCCGCACGCAGCGAAGGCGCGATCTTCTTCGCGGGCGGGAACGAGTTTTCCTATCACAACGACCCCGAAAAGACCGAGGCGGCGAAGCATCGCGAAGGCTGGACGACGCTGGGCGATATCGGCTGGATGGACGAGGAGGGTTATGTCTATCTCACCGACCGCAAGAGCTTCATGATCATTTCGGGCGGGGTGAACATCTATCCCGCCGAGATCGAGAGCCTGCTCGTCACCCACCCCGCGGTCGCCGATGTCGCGGTGATCGGCGCGCCGCATGAGGAGATGGGCGAGGAGGTCGTCGCGGTCATCCAGCCGATCGACCTTGCCGCCGATCGCGCCGCGCTCGCCGCCGAACTTTCGGCCTTCGCCCGCGCGCATCTGAGCCACGTCAAATCGCCGCGCCGGATCGATTTTCGCGACCAGTTGCCGCGTACCGAGACGGGCAAACTCTACAAACGCCTGCTCCGCGACGAATATTGGGCCAAGACGAAGGATAGCGTATGAAACTGGGACCCGATATCGCCGCGATCGTCACGGGCGGCGCGTCCGGCCTTGGCCTGGCGACCGCGCGCGCGTTGCGCGAGGCGGGCGTCAAGGTGGCGCTGTTCGACAAGAATGAGGAGATCGGCGCGGACGTCGCCGCGGCGATCGGCGCGACCTTCTGCGCGGTCGATGTGATGGATCAGGCGTCGATCGATGCGGGGTTCGCGACGGCGCGCGCCGCGAACGGACAGGAACGCATATTGGTCAATTGCGCGGGCGGCGGGTTCGGCGCGCACAAGACCGTCGCGCGGTCGCGCGAGGATGGCGCGATCACCCCCTATCCGATCGAGAAATATGTGCGGACGATCGAACTCAACCTGATCGGCAGTTTCCGCTGCATCGTCGGCGCGGCGGCAGGCATGATGACGCTCGACCCCACCGACGACGGCGATCGCGGTGCGATCGTCAACACCGCGAGCGTCGCGGCGGAGGACGGGCAGATCGGCCAGGTCGCCTATACCAGCGCGAAGGCGGGGATCGTGGGCATGACGCTGAACGTCGCGCGCGACCTGTCGGGGGAAGGCATCCGGTGCAACACGATCCTGCCCGGCATCTTCGACACGCCGCTGCTGGCGCGTGCCAAGCCGCAGGTGAAGGCGGCGTTGGCGGCGAGCGTCCCCTTTCCCAAACGGCTCGGCAGCCCGGGCGAATATGCACGATTGGCGCTCGCGATGATCACCAACCCCTATCTGAACGGCGAGGACGTCCGGCTGGACGGCGCGATCCGGATGCAGCCCAAGTGAGGCTGATCAGCGACCATGTCGTCGAGGGCCGCGCCGGCCCCGTGTTCGACCGTGCCTATCCGACGCTCGACCAGGTCGACCTGACCGACCTGCAACGGTTCACGCAGGGGCAGCCCTGGGCCGATTTCGCCGCGATGCGCGACGCCGCGCCGGTGATGTGGCATGACGAACCGCGCGATCGGCCCGGCTTCTGGGCGGTGACGCGGTACGCGGACGTCAAACGCGTCAACGGCGATCCCGGGACGTTCAGTTCCGAACGCGGCGGGATCAACATGGCGCTGCCCCCGGTCGACCGTCGTCAGGATCAATTGTTCTTCGCCGCGATGAACACGATGATCAATCTCGACGGCAACCCGCATCGGCAGCTTCGCAAGGAGCATATGCCCTATTTCACCGCGACCTATATGCGCGAACTGCGCGCCAAGGTGGCCGCCGAGGTGACGCGGCGGCTGGATGCGATGGCGCCGCTCGGCAAGTGCGATTTCGTCGGCATGTTCGCCAGCCACATGCCAAGCTTCACATTGTGCGAGATGCTCGGCGTGCCCGAGGAGGATCGCGAGAAGTTCATCCGCTGGATCCACTTCCTCGAAATGTCGCTCCAGCTCGCCGCCGAACAGGAATCGCAAGGCCCCGCCACGCTGACGCCGGAGCTGCAGGGCTTCATCGCGCTGTTCAATCACAATGTCGGGGAGATGTTCGACTATGGTCGCACGATGCTGCTCAAGCGGCGCGCGAACCCGCAGAACGACCTGATGAGCGCGATCGCCAACGCGCGGATCGACGGCGAATTGCTGCCCGAGGAATATCTCGACGGATCGTGGCTGCTGATCGTGTTCGCGGGCAACGACACGACGCGCAACACGCTGTCGGGCGCGATGAAATTGTTCACCGAACATCCCGACCAGCGCGACAAGCTGAAGGGCGAGATGAGCCTGCTCCCCAATGCGGTGCATGAGATCACGCGGATGATCAGCCCCGTGATCTTCATGAAGCGGATCGCGACCGAGGATGTCGAGGTCGGCGGACAGCGGATCGCCGAGGGAGAAAAGGTCATCATGTGGTATGGCGCCGCCAACCGCGATGCCGACGTGTTCGCCGATCCCGACCGGTTCGACATCGCGCGCGCCAATGCCGACAAGAACATCGCCTTCGGTTACGGCCCGCACATCTGCATCGGGCGGCTGGCGGCGCAGGTCCAGCTGGAGGAAAGCTATCGCCAGATCTTCGCACGCTTTCCCGATATCCGGATGGACGGCGATTACGACGTCGCGCCGAACAACTTCGTCCATGGCATCCGGCGGCTCGAGGTGGCGTTCACGCCCGAACGGGGGTGACCTGCCCCAATTCCTGCCCCTACCCCTGCCCCCGCACTAGCGAAGGCGCGGCGACGATCAGGTGACGCGGACGATCTCGACGATCGAATCGCCTGCCATGATCGTGTCCGCCGCATCGTCCCAAAAGCCGATGTCGCGCCCGGCGCGGATGATCCGCAGCCCGATGCCCGATGCGATGGCGCGCAGCGGCGATCCGATCTCGTCGGCGCGCGCGGCGCGTTCGATCATCATGACGCGCCCGTCGGCGGAGGCCAGATCGCGCAGGTAATCGACCGTGTTCGCGCTGGTCGACGATCGCGCCAGCAGGTGACCCCCCAGGCTGACCGGGTTGATGACCGACACGGCCCCCGCCTGGCGCAGCAGGTCCTCATTCTCGGCGGCGCGGACGCTGACGCTGATCGGCACGTCGCGGTTCAGCTGGCGCGCGCTCAGCACGACCAGCGCCGCGGTGTCGTCGCGCCCGGTCGAGACCAGCACCACCCGCGCGTTTGCTACCATCGCCGCCTCCAGCGTCGCATTGTGCGTCGCATCGGCGCACAGCGTGATGACGCCCAGCCCCTTGGCCTGATCGATCCGCGCGCCGTCCTGGTCGATGACGACGATCGTCCCGGGCGCGACGCCGCCGCGCAGCAATTCCTCGACCGCCGCCGATCCGCCCGACCCGAAGCCGCAGATGATGTGGTGATCCGTCAGACGCCGTCCGATCATACCCGTCCTTATCCTTGCCCAACTATGCCGGAACACGAAGCTATAGGCGCTGCCCAGAAAGATCAGCCAGACGAACAGCCGGATCGGCGTCACGACGAAACTGTCGAACATCCGGGCGCTGGGGGTGACCGGGACGATGTCGCCATAGCCGACCGTGGTGACGGTGACCGTCGTGAAATAGACGATGTCGAGAAACGATATCTCGCCATCGACGGTGTCGCGGAGCCCGCTGCGGTCGAGCCAGTGGCCGAGCAGCGCGATGCCCAGCAGCCCCGCGACCAGCAACGCACGCAGCGCCAGCGACTGCCAGACACTCAGCGCGCTCGCGCGGTCGAGGGTCAGCGCGCGGGCGTCCTGGCGAATCGCGGCGCGTCCGGTTCGACTATGCTGTCGCATCACGCCGCATCCCTGTCTCGTCGTCGCTCAATCGATGTCGCTCCACCCCGGATCAAGGCCGCCGATCCGGTCGATCTGGGCACCGTCCTACCAGCCGATTAGGCCGGATAGCCAATTTTAACGATCGGGCGGTTACGGGCCGCGGATGGATCGAGGAGCGCGCCACGGCATCGCCAGCGAAGACCGCCACGTCAGCCACGCCAGGCGAGCCGACGCCGGGTGGCGGGCCCTATGCCGGTCGCAACTCGTTATCGAATTCGCGCTCGACGGGACGATCGCCTGGGCCAACGACCTGTTTCTCGGCGCGATGGGCTATGCGCTGGCCGATATCGAGGGCCGCCATCACCGGATGTTCTGCGAACCCGGCTATGCGACGTCCCCCGATTTTGCTGCCTTCCGCCGGTCGCTGGCGGCGGGAAATTTTCGGAGCGGCCAGTTCCGCCGGATCGGCAAGGACGGTCAGATCATCCATCTCCACGCGACCTACCATCCCGTGCTGGATCGTGCTGGTCGCCCCGAACGCGTGTTGAAGATCGCATCGGATGTCACCGCGCCGCATGAAGAGACCGCCCGGTTGCACCGCGACCTGCAACGGCAGTGCGATCGGCTGGGCGAAACGATGGACGAGCTGGCCGACATCGTGTCGGCGATCGAGGCGGCGCGCGCGGGGGACGCCGGGCGCGGGTTCGCGGTGGTGGCCAGCGAGGTCAAACGGCTCGCGACCGATACCGGGATCGCGAGGACGCGCGCGGCGGGCATGCTGGCGAACCACCGCGCCTGACGACCCGCGCGCTGCCGGTCTCGCGAGAGACCGGGGAGGATTATCCGACGAAGAGATGGTGGACAGGGCTGGATTCGAACCAGCGTACGCTTGCACGGGCAGATTTACAGTCTGCTGCCTTTAACCACTCGGCCACCTGTCCAGATGGGCCGCTTTCGAAAGCGAGGCGGCTCCATGGCGAAGCGCGGGCGGCGTGTCAACGTGCGGCGGCGTCGCAACGATACTTGCGCGGCCCTGCGCACCCGCATAGCAGCCGGGGATCGCATCACGGGAGGAACCATGCGTCATCTGCTGCTTGCCGCCACCGCCGCCGTCACGGTTGCCGCCACCATCGCCGCGCCGGTCGCGGCGCAGGACCGGGGATCGGTCAACCGGATCATCGACGAGGGGACGCATCACAGCCAGGTGATGGTGACCGCGCAGCATCTGTCCGACGTCATCGGCCCGCGGCTGACCAATTCGCCCGCGATGCGGCAGGCGGAGGCGTGGACCCAGGCGAAGTTCGGCGAATGGGGGCTGAAGAACGTCCACAAGGAAGGCTTCGCATTCGGGCGCGGGTGGACGATCCGCCGGTCGAGCGTCCGGATGGTGACGCCGCGTCCCGTCCAGCTGACCGCGATTCCGGTGGCGTGGACGCCCGGCACGAACGGGACCATCACCGCGCCGGTCATCGTCGCCCCGATGAAGCGCGTGGCCGATTTCGCCGATTACCGCGGCAAGCTGGCGGGCAAGATCGTCATGGTGACGTTGCCGAAGGCCGCCGCGGACCAGACCGAGGCGCCCTTTTCGCGGCTGTCGGGCGAGGATCTGGCGAAGCTCGACCGGTTCCGCCAGCCCAGCTACGATCCCGAGGGCACCGACCGGCGGATGCAGCGGCTGGATTTCGCGCAGAAGCTGGATGCGTTCCTGAAGAGCGAGGGCGCGGTCGCGATGGCGACGATGGCGTATCGCGACGGCAAGCTGGTCAGTGGCGAGGGGTATCTGTTCGGCACCGACGAGACCGCGGCGCTGCCCGCGGTGCAGATCGCGCAGGAGGATTATCTGCGGCTCGCCCGGATCGCGAAGACCGGCACACCGCCGACGCTGGACATCGCGACCGATGTCGCCTTCGACGACAGCGACACGCAGGCGTATAACATCATCGCGGAGATTCCCGGCACCGACCCCAAGGCCGGTTATGTGATGGCCGGTGCGCATCTGGATAGCTGGGTCGCGGGCGACGGATCGGCCGACAATGGCGCGGGATCGGCGGAGATCATGGAGGCCGCCCGCATTCTGGCCGCCAGCGGCGTCCGCCCCAAGCGCACGATCCGCTTCGCGCTGTGGGCAGGCGAGGAACAGGGGATCCTTGGATCGATGGCCTATGTCGAAAAACATCTGGCGCACCGCGGCCCGCCCGGCGACGGCGCGACCGATGCCGGGGGCAAGGGGATGCAGCGCTATTACGGCTATACCAATCGGTGGCCGATCACCCCCCTGCCCGGCTATGGCGACCTCGCGGCCTATTTCAACATCGACAACGGGTCGGGAAAGCTGCGCGGCCTGTATGCGGAAAACAACCCGGCGGTCGTCCCGATCTTTCGCGACTGGCTGAGCCCGTTCGCATCGATGGGCGCCACCACCGTCGCGGTCCGACCGACCGGCGGCACCGATCATGTCTTCATGCAATCGGTCGGGGTCCCCGGATTCCAGTTCATCCAGGACCCGCTCGATTACGACAGCCGCGTTCACCACAGCGGCATCGACACGTTCGATCACCTGAAGGCGGAGGACATGCGCCAGGGGTCGATCGTCCTCGCATCGGTGCTGCTCAGCGCGGCGAATGCCGAAAAGCCCTTGCCGCGCCCGCCGTTGCCGACCAAGCCCGCGGTCACCGACCCCTTTGCCTATAACGATACGGACGACTGATGGCCCGCCGCGGACACCGACCCTCTACCGGCACTGCCGGACGCCCCCGCTTCTGGGGGCGCCACGCGGTGACCGCCGCGCTGGCCAACGACGAACGCGTCGTCCGCAAGCTGTGGGGCACGCGGGAGGCGCTGGCGGGGCTCGACCTCCCGTCGATCCTGCCGGTGACGTTCGCCGATGTCGCCGACCTGGGGCGGCTGGTGCCCGGCGATGCGCCGCACCAGGGGCTGGTCGCGGAGGTCGAGCCGCTCGAGGATATGTGGCTGGGCGACCTGATCGATCAGGGGCGCGACGGCAACCGCCCGCTCGTCGTGCTCGACCAGGTGACCGATCCGCACAATGTCGGCGCGATCCTGCGCTCCGCCGCCGCGTTCGACGCGCTCGGGATCGTGACCCAGGACCGGCATTCGCCCCCCGAATCGGGCACGGTCGCGCGATCGGCATCGGGGGCGCTGGAGTCGGTGCCGTGGATCCGCGTCGTCAACCTGGCCCGCGCGCTCGATGAAATGCGCGAGGCGGATTACTGGCGCGTCGGGCTGACCGGCCATGCCGACCAGACGCTGGCGACCGCGATCGGCGGGCTCGGCCCCGACCAGAAGATCGCGATCGTGCTGGGGGCGGAGGGCGAAGGGATGCGCCACAACACCGAATCGCATTGCGACGAACTGGCGAAGCTGCCGATTTCGATGAAGGTCGAAAGCCTGAACGTATCGAACGCCGCGGCGATCGCGCTCTATGCGGTGGCATCGCGCGGGGACTGACCGGCGCGATCGGGGGCGCCCGGTTAGGCCACGCCCGGCCGGGACCGGTGCGGCACGATGACCGTTTCGTCATGCGGGCGATGCATCGCCGTCATCGATGGAGGCCGATACCGGTGGCTCATCGCTGACAGGAGTCGAATGATGCGCCGAATGATGACGTCTGCCCTGATCCTTGCCGGTCTGTCGCTGGGTGCCGCCGGAACGTCCCCCGCGCTCGCGAAAGGCTGTATCCGCGGTGCGGTCGCGGGTGGCGTCGCGGGCCATTACGCGCATCATCATGCCATCGCGGGCGCGGTCGCCGGCTGCGCGCTGACCCATCATTATTACAAGCACAAGGCGCAGGCCCAGGCGACACAGACGGCGGCGGCCCACCCGGCGCCACGCTGACGGATGTCACCGACCCCGCGGTGCGCCGACCCGCGGTCGGCGTCCTGCCCGGTCAGTCCTCTTCGGCGATCCGCACCTTCAGCCCGTCGAGCGCGTCGGTGAATTCGATCTGGCAGGACAGGCGCGACGTGTCGTCGCGGTCGCTGGTCGAATCGAGCAGGTCGTTTTCGTCCTCGCTCATCCGGGGCAGTTTGGCCGCAAAATCCGGGTCGACATGGACATGGCAGGTGGCGCAGCTGCAGCAACCGCCGCACAGCGCCAGGATTTCGTCGATCCCGGCGTCGCGAATGACCTCCATGACCGAAAGTCCCGCCTCGCCCATGATCTCGCGTTCTTCCCCCTCGCGCGTCACGACGATAAGCTTGGGCATGTCATTCTCCATTCAATGTCGATCGCGCCATGCCGTGCGCGCCCCGTTCGATCAAGGCCGGGGCGTCAGATGGGGCTGAGCGCGGACCAGCTGACCGCATCGCTCGACGCGCTCGCCGCGATCGAGCCCGCCTTTGCCGCCGCGATCGCGCGGGTCGGGTATCCGGCGCCGCGGATTCGCGACCGCGGCTATGCGACGCTGTTGCGGACGATCCTGGGCCAGCAGGTCAGCGTTGCCGCCGCCGAATCGGTGTGGCGCAAGCTGGCGGTCGCGCTCGACGATCCGACCGACCCGCACGCGATCGCCGCGGCCAGCGACGAGACGCTGCGCGCCTGCGGGTTTTCGCGGCAGAAATCGGGCTATGCCAAGAGCCTGGCGGACGAGGTGACGAGCGGGCGGCTCGACCTCGACGATCT
>Ga0206130_10001283_pt1 | contig 37312 bp, 25 predicted proteins | sample Helgoland_Spring_9_FD_148637 | JGI IMG/M metagenome (GOLD analysis project Ga0206130, IMG submission 148637) | Pelagic subsurface seawater microbial communities from Kabeltonne, Helgoland, North Sea - Helgoland_Spring_Bloom_20160512_1 | ecosystem: Environmental > Aquatic > Marine > Epipelagic ...
CTGTTGGACCTGATTGGCCTGTACTACCAGAAGGTCCAGTATGGCCCGAAGGGCCACTGTGTCCCGATACGCCTGTACTTCCTGTACTACCAGAAGGTCCAGTATGGCCCGAAGGGCCACTGTGTCCTGATACGCCTGTTTGTCCTGTAACACCAGAAGGTCCAGTATAGCCCGAAGGGCCACTGTGTCCTGATACGCCTGTTTGTCCTGTAACACCAGAAGGCCCTGTATGGCCCGAAGGGCCACTGTGTCCCGATTTGCCTGTTTGTCCCGTAACACCAGAAGGTCCTGTATGGCCCGAAGGGCCACTGTGTCCCGATTTGCCTGTTTGTCCCGTAACACCAGAAGGTCCTGTATGGCCCGAAGGGCCACTGTGTCCTGATACGCCTGTTTGTCCTGTACTACCTGATTGTCCAGATGCACCTGTAATACCTGTTGGACCTGATTGGCCTGTACTACCAGAAGGCCCTGTATGGCCCGAAGGGCCACTGTGTCCTGATACGCCTGTTTGTCCTGTAACACCAGAAGGTCCAGTATGGCCCGAAGGGCCACTGTGTCCTGATACGCCTGTTTGTCCTGTACTACCTGATTGTCCAGATGCACCTGTAATACCTGTTGGACCTGATTGGCCTGTACTACCAGAAGGTCCAGTATGGCCCGAAGGGCCACTGTGTCCCGATACGCCTGTACTTCCTGTACTACCAGAAGGTCCAGTATGGCCCGAAGGGCCACTGTGTCCCGATACGCCTGTACTTCCTGTACTACCAGAAGGTCCAGTATGACCCGAAGGGCCACTGTGTCCTGATACGCCTGTTTGTCCTGTAACACCAGAAGGTCCAGTATAGCCCGAAGGGCCACTGTGTCCTGATACGCCTGTTTGTCCTGTAACACCAGAAGGCCCTGTATGGCCCGAAGGGCCACTGTGTCCCGATTTGCCTGTTTGTCCCGTAACACCAGAAGGTCCTGTATGGCCCGAAGGGCCACTGTGTCCTGATACGCCTGTTTGTCCTGTACTACCTGATTGTCCAGATGCACCTGTAATACCTGTTGGACCTGATTGGCCTGTACTACCAGAAGGCCCTGTATGGCCCGAAGGGCCACTGTGTCCTGATACGCCTGTTTGTCCTGTAACACCAGAAGGTCCAGTATGGCCCGAAGGGCCACTGTGTCCTGATACGCCTGTTTGTCCTGTAACACCAGAAGGTCCAGTATGGCCCGAAGGGCCACTGTGTCCCGATTGGCCTGTATGCCCTGTACTACCTGATTGTCCAGATGCACCTGTAATACCTGTTGGACCTGATTGGCCTGTACTACCAGAAGGCCCTGTATGGCCCGAAGGGCCACTGTGTCCCGATACGCCTGTATGTCCTGTACTACCTGAATGTCCTGTGTGACCTGAAGGTCCACTGTGGCCTGATATGCCTGTATTACCTGTACTACCTGATTGTCCAGATGCACCTGTAATACCTGTTGGACCTGATTGGCCTGTATGTCCTGAAGGTCCTGTGTGGCCTGAAGGGCCACTGTGTCCAGAAACGCCTGTAGTTCCTGTACTACCTGAAGGTCCTGAATGTCCTGTATTACCTGAACAACCTGTTTGTCCTGAATGACCACTTTGGCCTGTATTTCCCGTACTACCTGAATGTCCTGTTTGGCCTGATGGGCCACTTGGCCCTGTAGTTCCTGTACTACCCGAATATCCTGTGTGACCCGAATGTCCACTGTGTCCTGTATGACCAGATGGACCACTTGGTCCTGTTCGTCCTGAAGCTCCTGATGGACCTGTTCGTCCCGATTGTCCTGTAAATCCTGTAGACCCTGTATTACCTGTTGGTCCTGTTTTACCTGTACTACCTGTGTGACCTGTTATCCCTGTACTACCTGTGTGACCTGTTATCCCTGTACTACCTGTGTGACCTGTTATCCCTGTACTACCTGTGTGACCTGTTATCCCTGTACTACCTGTGTGGCCTGTCATGCCTGTTGTACCAGATGTTCCTGTATTACCTGTTTCGCCTGTATGACCAGATGCTCCTGTATGTCCAGATGCTCCTGTTGGTCCCGAATGACCAGATGGTCCTGAATGACCTGATGCGCCTGTGGGTCCTGAATGTCCTGATGCGCCTGTGGGTCCTGAATGTCCTGATGCGCCTGTGGGTCCTGAATGTCCTGATGTGCCTGTAGGTCCCGAATGTCCTGATGGTCCAGATGGTCCCGAATGTCCTGATGCACCTGTTGGTCCAGATGGTCCAGATGGTCCTGATATTCCTGTACTACCTGTTGACCCTGAATGGCCAGATGGTCCAGATGGTCCCGAATGTCCTGATGCGCCTGTAGAACCTGAATGTCCAGATGGTCCAGATTGTCCAGATGGTCCCGAATGTCCTGATGCACCTGTAGAACCTGAATGGCCAGATGGTCCAGATGGTCCAGATGGTCCCGAATGTCCTGATGCACCTGTGGGTCCAGATGGTCCAGATGGTCCTGAATGTCCTGACGCGCCTGTAGGTCCCGAATGTCCTGACGCGCCTGTAGGCCCCGAATGTCCTGATGCGCCTGTAGGTCCCGAATGTCCTGATGCACCTGTTGGTCCAGATGGTCCGCTGGGTCCTGAATACCCTGACGCACCCGATGGTCCTGAATGACCAGATTGACCTGTATATCCTGTAAAACCTGTGTGGCCCGATGGTCCACTTGGTCCTGTACGTCCAGATTGTCCTGTTAAGTTTCCTGATGGTCCTGTAATTCCTGTACACCCAGTTGAACCTGTTCGTCCTGTCGGACCTGTGCGACCTGATGGTCCAGATGGTCCTGATGCACCTGATGGTCCTGATATTCCTGTACTACCTGTATGACCTGATGGTCCAGATGGTCCTGATGCACCTGATGGTCCTGATATTCCTGTACTACCTGTATGGCCTGATGGTCCGCTAGGTCCAGAGGCACCTGATGGTCCTGAAGCACCTGAAGGTCCAGAAGGTCCACTAGGTCCTGAGGGTCCAGAAGCACCTGTACGACCTGATAATCCTGTACTACCTGTATGACCTGATGGTCCGCTAGGTCCTGATGCACCTGAATATCCTGTATGACCTGAAGGTCCACTAGGTCCAGAATGTCCACTAGGTCCTGATGCACCTGATGGTCCTGAAGCACCTGAAGGTCCAGAATGTCCACTAGGTCCTGAGGGTCCAGAAGCACCTGTATGACCTGATAATCCTGTACTACCTGTATGACCTGAATGTCCACTAGGTCCAGAAGCACCCGATGGTCCTGTATGTCCAGAAGGTCCACTAGGTCCACTAGGTCCAGATGCACCTGTACGTCCTGATTGTCCCGTTAAATTTCCTGATGGTCCTGTTATTCCTGTACACCCAGTCGAACCTGTACGACCTGTTGGACCAGAAGGTCCTGAATGTCCACTAGGTCCACTAGGTCCAGATGCACCTGTACGTCCTGATTGTCCCGTTAAATTTCCTGATGGTCCTGTTATTCCTGTACACCCAGTCGAACCTGTACGACCTGTTGGACCAGAAGGTCCTGAATGTCCACTAGGTCCACTAGGTCCAGATGCACCTGTACGTCCTGATTGTCCCGTTAAATTTCCTGATGGTCCTGTTATTCCTGTACACCCAGTCGAACCTGTACGACCTGTTGGACCAGAAGGTCCTGAATGTCCACTAGGTCCTGAGTGTCCACTAGGTCCTGAGTGTCCACTAGGTCCTGAAGGTCCACTAGGTCCTGAAGTTCCTGATGCGCCTGTATGACCACTGGGACCTGATGCACCTGACGCGCCTGTATTTCCACTCGGTCCTGAAGGTCCACTGGGTCCTGATGCACCTGATGCACCTGTATGCCCACTAGGTCCTGAATGTCCACTCGGACCTGAAGGTCCACTAGGCCCTGTACGTCCAGATGTACCTCGAGGACCAACTACTGAAAACTCAGCATAATAATCCCACTGTACAGATATAGGTCCAATATTCTTTAGTGTTACTTTTATTAACCCTTGTGCAAACCTAGGGTCTTGAATGGGATATTCTGATTGTCTTCTGTATACATTCTGAACATAACAGTACACACCATATTGTTCGCGAACTTCTTTCGTATTAAAAGCACTTATTAAAAAGTATACACCAGGGACTATGAATTCTTTTGATTTTTCAATCGAATACAAAAAGTAATCTTTTTCTTCAAATGGCTTTATTTCATTGTCTTCTGCTTCTAAATATCCTGTTATGAGTTGTCCTGGCGGTCCATGTTGTCCTGTTGGTCCTGATGGTCCTGTATGTCCAGATGGTCCACTGGCTCCTGATGGTCCTGTATGTCCAGATGGTCCACTGGGCCCAGAAGGCCCTGAATATCCAGATGGTCCACTGGGTCCTGAAGGCCCTGAATATCCAGATGGTCCACTGGACCCTGAATGTCCTGAATGTCCTGTATAACCACGAGGACCAACCAATGTTACTCTTGCATTACTCGCCCATGATGTTGTCTCAGGACCAATGTTTTTGATGCTGACAACACCTCCTGGTGGAAACAATTCCAATACTTGGAAATATGCCGTATCGATATTCGTATCTGCAATTGCAATGACTGTACCTGCTGTAATAAATGGAACATTCTCGTCGTATGGCTTTTCCATACTGAAAGCAATATACGCGATTCCATCCTTTTTTATTTCACCTTCAAAGATTTCTGGATTATTTGGATTATCTGTAGCACTACTATTTCTAGTTCTTGTGACAACCAACGCACCTGGTGGTCCTCTCATTCCCGTAAATCCTGTTGAACCTGTTGCACCCAGTTTACCCGTAGGTCCTGTTGACCCTGTACTCATTGGACCTGTCATTCCTGTATAACCTGTCATTCCTCGCACGCCTGTTGGACCTGTAGAACCACTTGAACCACTTATTCCTGTACTGCCTGTTATACCCGAAGGTCCTGTACTACCTGAAGGTCCACTTATTCCTGTGAAACCTGTACTACCTGAAGGTCCACTTATTCCTGTGAAACCTGTACTACCTGAAGGTCCTGTGAAACCTGTAATGCCAGTTGAACCACTTATTCCTGTACTACCTGTTATGCCTGTTGTACCTGTATATCCATCTCTTCCAGAAGGTCCTGTACACCCCGTGATACCAGAAGGTCCTGTACAACCCGTGATACCTGAAGGTCCTGTTATTCCTGTACTACCTGTAATGCCTGTTGCACCTGTGATACCAGAATGTCCTGTAGAACCTGTAGAACCTGTAATTCCCGATGACCCCGTGTATCCATCTCTACCTGAAGGGCCTGTATTTCCAGTATATCCATTTCGTCCAGATGGACCTGTAATGCCTGTCGACCCTGATGAACCTGATTCCCCACTAGCACCTGGTGCTGTTGTTAGTAAACCGAAAGATATATTTTCCACTTTACTTTGTACATGAAACAATGCAAATAATCCACGATAATATGTATCAGGAAAGTGATTTATTATCTCATACAGTATATTCGTTTGCTGTACAATACGAACACGGTGTTTCTCTACTATAATAGAAATAAAGTCTAAATGAGAGTATACGATTTCAGGCGAGACGAATTGGTTGTCACTTCCATAATTTAAATATACTTTGCACGTTAAATCTCCATTAACATTGAAAAACTCTACAAAATGTACAAATTGTCCCTGATATGAATTCCCAGTGGAAGTACTATTCCAAAAATCCTGTACACCCACAAAGCAATGCTCATTTGGTGCAGTAAATGTCATAATACAAGTGTTGAAGTATTCAAGTGTGTTCACATATGAGACAACGTTTTCATTCCCAGATTTTAAAATCGTATCACTTTTGGGAAACGATGTATTATAAGGGTCAAGTGATATAAGGTGAAAAAGTCCTTCTCCACGTAATCCTGTAGGTCCTGTACGACCTCGATAACCTGTATGTCCTCTATATCCAATATGCCCTGTTGGTCCAGTTGGACCAGTATGGCTATTATTATGTCTTTGAATGAATGGAGGACATTCTATGTTAACTAGATTTGATGTATTTGATGTTCCTTTCTTATCTAAAGAAGACATATTACTATATATTTACATTTACATTTTTTTACGTAAATGTAAACACTCGGAGATTTGTCGCACGCTTATTACAATTGTTGGAAATATTCATCTTTCGAATCTCTTGTTGTATACATATTTTTATTGTAAAAATATCGGTCACACTTACAGAAATCTTTTACTGGGTCTAATGGTCGTATGATAACACCATTTATTTTCAATGGTTTTTGAGACATCATTGCCTTTTTCTGTAAATTAAAATGATGATTATATGTATTTCTATTAGAACCTCTTGAAAAACTCTGTTTCTGTGGCCTGTCTCGTCGTATATGATTGCATAATTTACAAGTATAATTCGGTTTATCGTTTGTCTCATCAATGTAATCACATTTGGTACAATCTGCTATTGTAATATCCATATTTCTCAATGACTTTTTATTAGGAGTATTCAGTTTATTGTAGTTGCTTTGTTTATTATTAACATGTTCGTGAGCACCCTTTGTCTCAATTGTATATTGTTTATACTGTACATAATTCTTATTCGTTAGCACTGTATCTAAATCATTCACATTTGGATTAGACAAAATATTTCTTATCTTTTTATGATAAATGTAATCACTCTGGGACATTTTGTAGTTTATACTATACTATATTGTACTAATATATTTTCTTTTTTTACGTTGATGTAGTTTCGCTTTGGTATAATGTCTCACAAATCAGTTGGAAAGACCAATGTGCACCATTTAGATTAATTACATCTCCTTTATCTGTTACCAGTTTTACTCTTAATCGGCTTATATTTACTGGACCAAAGTATGTACGTTCTTGTGCTTGTAATGTACCACCAAATTCTACGAAATTCTCTCCAGGATTAAAACCTGCTTTTATAGGTACCACAGCAAATACATCTCTCAATGATTGTGTCCTTGTTTTTTGCACTTTGGCTTCTGTTTGTGCTGCAGTTATCGCGTCGATTGAATACAATTGATTCTGTGTCAGAGACCTATTTCTCGACTGTATTACTGTTGTATATGGGTCACAAGTATACAATTTCCGATTCTGTAAATTAATTTTAGTGTCTCGTTGACTTACTGATATCATTTTATCATTAATGTGATTTTGATTATAATCTTCCAGTACAATCATCAGAGTATTGTAAATATAAACTGATAAAACTGCGTCTGATTTTATTTTGATAGGATTAAAGTTAGGTGAGTCTGGTCGTGTTATCACATTATTTGGATACGAAAAATTATGATTTAAATTATATTCCGTATAATCTCGGTATCCCAAAATATAACCTAATGTAGTATCATATTTTGTATTACGCGCGTGTCTCAAAGATGCATTACATTTTATAAAATCTGTATCGTCAAACAATACCAGTTTGTAATCATTTGCTGTATATACTTTATTTATTTGTAGTTTGATTTTTAATTTTTTATTACTATTTTGTTCAAAGTAAGACCCATACGTCATACTATTATTTGCTAATTTTGTATTAATATATTCTATTATTTGTGTGTCAGTTTTATATCCGTCTATAGATTTATCGACTTCATTCATGTTCAATATTATTGGAACTGCACCTGCAATCGTACTTCCTATTCTAGGTTGAATTGTAATAGTTTGTTCTATTCCAACGAAATTCTTACTAAGACTAATGTTATCGCTGCTTTTTCTTCCTATTAAATTTGTTTCGTTGAGATTTTGAGACAAATCTGAGAATTTCAATGTTCCTGCCCATATATTAGACGCATCTATTCCAGTAAAGTCTGGGTCATTTTCATTGTCACGTAATTCTATTTTATAATCCTCTACATTAAATCTTTTATAAAATGATACTTTCAATTTTGATATCTCCATACTATCCTTACTATCTGTTTGGTAGGTAGTATTAGGAATATTCTTAAATGAAATATTGTCAATACTCAAAGGAAAACCTTTGAGTCCCATATTACTAATATTAGTTTGTTTACTATATTCAATATTGAGTACACCGTGTAGTTCATTGTTATTATTTAAAATTACTTGAGATAAATCAAATGATGAATTAAACAGTGACGAATATGAAAAATCTGAAAAATCCAAATTGAATGAAAAGTCTTCATAGTTACTTCCTATCTTACCTTCAATTCTCAATACATTTTTATTAAATTCATTCACTATTTCATCACCTCCAAACGTGACAGCTGGATGTAATGATGTATATGTGTAAACTGTTTTTCCATCATCGTTTTCGATTTTTACTTCTGTTCTTGTTGCGGTTGCTGTTTCAGCATTTTCACCTAACTCATTATACTGAATAGTATCACTATTTATATGAAGATTTCCGCATACATCATAAGTAGTATTTTTTGTACGAAAAAATAATCTATCGTGTAAAAATCCACTGAAATCTACAACAATACCTCCACTACTACTATCTGTTTCAAAAATGTTAGACGAACCATCGATACTATGGTTTATACTTATATCAATATCGATTGTATTTACATTGCCGTTTTCATCTGATGCAAGATTAAATGTAAATGCTGAACCAACGGTTATTTCATCTATGGCATCCCGTTTATTATTGAATTCACTTTGTACATATCCTATCAAAGTATCGATTTCCATTTCATTACTACTATTATCTATATTTATCGATAAATCTACTGTACTCTCAAAATTATCTGTAGATACCTCCATTACATCTCGCACCCAATTATTCCGTAAAATAATTTGTACATCTGATATATCATTCGTCATTGGAACTTGTATTTCATCATTACCGTACAATACATAAGTATTGAGCTCCGTATATGAACTATCTAATCCAAAAAAATATTGTGTGCTTAAGTCAAACGTTTTTAAAGCTAGTTTCTGATTTTGTCTCATTGGACCAGAACTTCGTTCATATGCAATATTCCAAGTCCAATTATATGAAGGGTCATTATGTGAGACATCAATTGTACCATTTACGTAATCATTGTTCTGTAAAACATTATTTATGTTGATTATAATTTCTGAACTAAGTCCTGTTGTATTTACTGTACACAATACTTCTTCATCTGTTAATGGTGTGGTTATTTCTTCGATTTTTTTGTCTACTGTAAATGTTGGTGTATATCGTACAATCGAAAATGAAATATCTGTGGATGATTGTATAATGTTGTGACTAGATGTTGTCACTAATTCATGGTTTATGTTTTCTATTATTTGTGTGAATCCTAGATATTTTGCAATAGAATTGTACGAATCATCTTGGTCAGAATCTGTCATAATAATCTCAAATTCTGATGCATCATACACTTTTTCTATATCTACAGTTATAGTAGGTTTTGCTTGTTCTACGTGATACGATATACCCGTACTACCAAAACTTACATCTGGATTATCTGTACGCAATGTTGTTGTCATTTGTTTATCGATAGTATCTACCAGCCCTTGTGGTTTGTAATTACCAGGGTCTATTTCTATTTTATACTCGTGTTCTTCTTTATTTATAATACCAGGTGTATCGCTTTTCAAATAGAAGATATTAGAACCGAATCCTGAGTCAATTGTATACCACGTGTATGGAATCTGTACAGCATAGAGTTTGAGAGATACGACATTTCGTAGTGTTTCCTCTAAATAAAAATGGAAATCTGTTGTTAGCGCATTTCTGTCGTCAAACACGGGGTCACGGTCTTGGCTATTAATATATATTGTACGTTTTATTGTCTGTTTCAAAAGCGGATTTAATTGTCCAGGCGTGTGTTCAATGTCCTTTGTAATTGAATAGTTTTCGTATTTGTCACTGTTAGGGTCATATGCATTGATAGACTCTGCAAAAACTACTTTTCGTACTTCACCTTCTTCTGTACCTCCTGATATTGTAAAATCTATATTTTCTCCTTCTATATCGTATTCTTTATTATTCGTTTCTCCAGCTAAAACTAACTCGTTCCCTTTCAGTTCAAAATCGTACGAATATACGTGTTCATTGTCGGAATTACCATCTTCATCTTGTCTCGATATTTTGTATTCTCCTGTTACAGGGTCTGAATAACCTACAGTTGTTTGGCCCGTAAACCCTTCAAATGCATTATTTTTGTCGTAAAGGTCATTACTTCTATAAGGACGTATTTCGTGATTGATTTGTTCATCGTCACTTTCTTCTTCTTCTTCTTCTTCTTCTTCTTCTAAAAAAAACCTATCGTACATATTATTGAAAAAAAATAGCAAATTCTTTCCGCGTTCATTTGGTATTTCAGCGTACTTACTTTGTTGAATTTTTATAGCATTTTCTAACTCGTCGTCTGTAGGGTCTATATCTAAACCCAGAATTTTAAAACACTCTTCTTCTGTGTAGTTATTTATACTGTACATATCATTGTTACTATTCATCTTTTAGTCTTTCACTATATATATCTCTTCGATATAATCTCATTTTTGGAATAATTCTATTAGCTTATTTGTTATATTTGTTGTCCGATTGTAATTTATTAGTGTTCCTACTGGAAATGATGTCATACCTCTTCCTCGTTTTAAATGCCCCCTCCCTTTGAAACAAAAGTACTCTAGGTCTTCCCATAATTGTCTCATCTCATCGCTTCTTGCAATTATTTCTTCACGTGTTTTATGGTATTTACCCAAATAAGCTACACGATTGTAATGATTATCTTGATATGCTGTATACTTCCACACTTGTGGCTTATTTGTTAGTAATCCGACTCCCATCAACTGATTTGTTTCATTATTCATTTCCAGTACAAATAATTTACTTCCTAATTCTATTCGACTCGCTATTGAATTCGGAGCAAAATATGCACATTTCGCATTATTCTCTATACGAAATTTGGCGTTTTCTTCCCACGTTCCATTGTTGAATCTTGTAGTGAATATGTATTGTTTTCTTGTTGCCTCATACTCAGATTTTTCTTTTCGAGATACTTTTTGTTGACAGATTTCTCTCAAGGTTAGCTCTTGAGGAGGTTCTACTTGAGGCGGTTGTTCTTGCATGTTGTATATTATACTGTAAAAAAATAATTATCTTCGTTTTTGTCTCGTTTATTCTTAATCAATTTTTTGTATTTTGGAAATCACGACAAGCCAATACCACGGGAAATCATACACTATTTTCAATGATTCCTCTTTTTCTATTCTTGTTTTTATGTTTTCTATATGTGGATGATCTTGGTTCCATTCTACTGTAAATAACACTCGCTTAAAGTCCTTCTCATTTTTCAACGGGATTTCCCTATATGAATATATACTTCCGATATTTGTATTTCTTATCACTTCTTGGACGGTACCAGAACTAATAGAACGAGACACTCTTGGAATACAGAGTACCTTTGAAATGAACACGTTCGTATGTGTGCTTTCCATGTTTGCTTGATGTATCATAATAATTTGTATACTTCCATATTGTAAAAAATATTAATCAATTTTATTGTTCTCATAGAAAATCAAAGAACGAGATAATGATATAAATCTTCCATATACTTCTATATTATCTTTGGTGTTTTGTGGTTGATTTAATAATGTTTACAATACCCGTTTGCGTGTTTCATTCTGGGTCTCAAGAATATTTTCAAAAATCTGTATATTGGAACTCTCTTTATAACTTTGTATATGTTATTGGAGATGAGACAAATGCCCATCTTTTTCTAGATAATCCCCGCGTATTTCATTTTCATAAAGATGAGTTATGTAATTACGATTTTGAATCGTTTTCTAAATCATTCATCAATTACAGTACAAATAATGGCGAATATGAATTAAACTGTTTTCTTAGAGTATTTTGCGTTAAACAATTGTTGATTAAATTACAGATTGACTCTATCTTTCACGTTGATAGCGATTGTATTTTATTTCCAAATATAACCGATTTACAGCAATACTGGATTCAAAATAAAATATGTACTGACCAACATTGCTGGTTTTCTGTACAAAATAATGGCAAACATTCTATGCATATGGTTGGTAGCATTCACAATAGTCTACTAAATCATATGTTCTGTGATGCGTTTATTCAATTGTGTCTCGATATATATGTTCATAAAACGAAACTTTATTTAATCGAACCCAAAATAAAATGGCATCGAGACAATGATATCGGAGGTGGGATTTGTGATATGACACTATATTTTTTACTGTTTTCTCAAGAACTCATTCCGAAATCAAAAATACTGAACACAAATGATTTCTTATGTGGAAAGTTCGATGACACGTTGTGCGTATTTGACCATAATATTCAGGACTCATATGGTACATACGGTCCTTGCACTTTTCACATGGACTCTACTACTGGTTTAAAACAATTCACATTATCAGATGACTCCCATTATTATTTTTTGTACTGTAACCCAAGTATAGGTTGTAATGATAGATTACCAATACGTGCATTGTCCATTCATTTTCAAGGACAGAGTAAAAAATGGATTCCTGAATTGTGTCCTAATCCTACTGTAAATAATAATCATTTATTGTCATCAGTGTATTTATGCGGTTGTATCAAAAATTGTGCACAATATTTGTCTCGTTCTGTACAACATTTAATTGACATTGGAAATCGTTTTACAAAGTATAAAATTGTTTTGGCATATGATTCGTCAAGTGATGATACTTATTCTACTGTAAAAAGATTGCAGTCAGAAAATGGAAATATCATTCTACTGGAAAGTAATAATAATAATAATAATAATAATACCATTACAAACATCCGTACACAAAATATTTCAAATGCTCGGAATCGTATTCTTGAATACATTTATCGAGACAACACGATGTCTGCTGATTATATGATTATGATGGATATGGATGATGTTTTTACTGTATCCAAAGATGACGATTCTACTGTAAAAATCGATTGGAATGTATTTGACCATTACATGTTAGAAAAGAATGATTGTTGGGATGCTTTGTCCTTTTTTTCCTCTACGACAGATAGTAATGCATATTATGACGCTTGGGCATTATCATTTCCACCATATATGTACAGTTGTTGGCATCGTTATGGTATTGATAAATACTCATACAACTACAGTCACGTATATGCTGTACAAAAAGATTTTACCAACAGATTGAAGAGAATGGATTCTTCTTCTGTATATGATGTCTATTCCGCTTTTGGCGGATTTTCTATTTACAAAATGAATCGATTCTATAACTGTTTCTATGATTGGAAATTTCAGACAAATACAGGTCTATTACAAAATATTATTGCAAAGGACGATTTACTCAATGTGGAACCCTTCGAACAAAATGGACGTGAAGATGATTGTGAACATAGACATTTTCATTTAATGGCAAAAAATATTTATAATGCACGTATTAAAGTTTCGAAAGCATCATTATTTGTACAGCAGAAAACACAACCGATTGTGCCTTTTTCTCCAAGTAATGGTAATTCAAAAAATGTTTTTTATCCGAATTTATATTTATGGTCCAAACCTGTACATCTATTGTCTCATTCCAGTGATTTATGGCTGAAAGATACATCTTATATTGCTTCTGAACAGGAAATCGTGGAGTGTATTTGTTCGGCAAAAGATATACTTTGGATACGCAATAATGTACACGATTTATATACTCTCACTTACAACTTGTCTCAATTAGACCATCCTGTACATCTAATAACTACCGATGGTGACCACCCTGTACCTAGTTCATATCATCCTTTTATAGTACGAAAATTGTTAAACTGTAAAAATATTATCAGTTGGAAAACACAGAATTATGATAAAACTATTTTTCACCATAAGTTACAACATTTCCCTATTGGATTGGATTTTCATACTTCACGATGGTTCATTGGTAATGAGAATATTGTTGCAAATAAATCGAGACATTATGATACTGTAAATACAAAAAATGAAGAACTTAGAATTGTACGAAATAAATCCAGGATTTTTTGTGATAGTCATCTTACTGTAACACACAATGAACGTATTCATATGTTTCACATTTTACGGAATAATTCTAATATCACTTTCTTGTCTCATCCTCTCACTTGCGAAGAAATTATTAATCGCTACAGTATGTATCCATTTGTTTTATCTCCTAGAGGTAATGGCTTAGATTGTCATCGCACTTGGGAACTCTTTTTATGTGGATGTATCGTAATCACACGTACGAGTTCTCTCGATGATATGTGGTTACAGCATAATCTACCTGTCGTTATATTAGATGAATGGGATGAACTTAATCATGATTTGGAGACAAAAATGGAAAAATGGTATGCACAATATAGCCCTTTCACCTCTCATGAATTAATACGTACAAAAATGTCTTATAATTACTGGTTAAAATATTCTTTTTCGTATCAAAAATTATTAATGCGAGACATTAATAACAATTTAGATAAGGATTTACTGTACATACCTAACTGTATTTGGAATAGTGGTTTTGTTTTACAGCCAGAATACTTTGCAAATAATACTAATCCAGAATTTATAAACAAATATTTGACGTGGAAAACTGTAAATGATTCCAAACCTGAGACATTTATTGATTCGCCTGTTCTTGTTGTGGATACTGTACATAGTTGTTGGGCACACGCGGTCGTGGATTATGTATTACCTTGGTACTTTTATTACTGTAAAATTATTGAAAAACACCCTGATAAGGACAAAGGTGTCACTCTTTTTATTAGAAGACGGTTCTTCGATATGTGGAAATCTAATTATCAAAACTTGTCTCAAAATGAGACAAACTTCATTGGGAATTATGGACAATTATTATCGGTTATTCCTTTCAAAGAAATTATTTTTGAACACAAATTAGATTGTTGTGTACAGTTTCGACATACATATCATTTTTTATTACATGAGACATTTGAAAAAAGTCTTTGGAACCACCCCAAAATTTATGGTGGGCAAGAACGTAACCGAATCAAGGATGTATTCCATCACGACCAAGAACTGTACAACAATGCTTTATCATTTGTGCGTCTATCCAGGGAAAGGTATCAGATAACTCAAAATTATGAGAAGAAGAAAACGGTTATCATCATTGAACGGGCATATAATAGACAATTTGACACGGAAATATTGTCTCGATTGTCTTGTTTACTGTACCAAAATCAGGATAAATATTTTTATGTTTTCAAAGGTATTTTTTATCTTGAAAATATGCCTTTTCCTGAACAAATTAAATTATTCTCTGAGACAAATATTGTCTTCGCACGTCACGGTGCAGCTATCGTAAATTATTTATGGTTACCTAAAAATAGTCTTGTATTTGATATTGATTCACGTTCTGACCGTAAGTTCATAACACAGCGTATTTGTGATGTCTCAAAATCAACTAGCATTTATTTGGATTATAATGAATTCTGTAAAAATATCACTTCTAATGTTAGTTTTCGTATTAAACTATTTCGATATTTTCCAAAACCTATACATTCTATGTTTTGTGAGACTCAAGTTTTGAAGAAATATATTACCACGTTTGTCATTGTTGCATCTGAACATTTGAGCATTACTGTACAGTCATTGTTAAATCAAAGTAATCCTCTTTGGAAAGCTATCGTTGTTTACGACGGTTTAGATTATAATACAAAGTTTGATAAACGATTCACCATTGTCTCAAATCATATTCCTATAGGTTCTATCGGATTGGTTTATAATACTGTATTATCACACGTTACAACCGAATTGTTATCTTTTATTGATGGTCCTACTGTAAATGAAAATTATGTTGATTCACTACAAAACCATTTTATAAATGAGGTTGACACTGTTGTTGTCTCAAATATATTATCTGTCCGTAAAACATTTTTGAGACAATATTGTATCCTATTCAAAAAAGAAGATAATTCTATTTTTCATTTACTGGATAGAATTCGACAATACAACGGCAATATTGTTAGCAAATAATTATATTATACAATATACATCAATGTTACATTGTATAATAGCAAAAAAGTGGAAAGAAGGTTAAGATTCTGGATTGGGATTGGGATTGGGATTGGGATTGGGAATATTGTTAGGATTGTAATTAGGATTAAGATTGGGATTACGATTGGAAATATGGTTAGGAATAGGGTTAGTGACTATCTCAAATAAATAAAGAACATCTGCACTATTTTTCGGTTAGGTTGGAATATATACGGATATTCATTCTTTTCTATTGTAGTTTTTACAATATTAGTATGCTGGATTGAGATAGGGTAGGGGGAAATTTTCCCCCTGACCCCCTTTTTAACCGTACCTTGGTATTCTAACAGCTGTATCAACAAATCATACAAGGAAGAAAGGGGGTCAGGGGGAAACCTTTTAAGGAAATCATAGATTTCCTTAAAAGTTAGGTCCATCGGTCGTCATCGACGACCCGATGGACGAAATCTTCCCCCTTTTCGTTATGTTACAATTTATTTTTCATTCCTACTTTTCTATAGAAGCTTTTTATTTTATTTAATTTAATTTTATTTTATTTAATTTTATTTTATTTAATTTTTTCTATTTTAAGATTTTCTATTTTATTATTTATCATGTCTTGGATAGCCGAATTAGAACGTCTTGAACAATTGTCTCAAAATCCTATGAGAGAATACTCTGAAAAAATACCTTTTACTATACTGTACATAAATAAGGACAATCATATTGAGTCTGTTCTTCATAAATCTTTGTGTTTGGACGAGACTAATATCATTCGAAAAGAACGATTGTTGAAATTAGTCTCGTCATACAGTAAAACTAATAATGATTCTAAGTTCATTTGTAAAGAAATACTTTTTTTCAATATTCCTATTGAACCCGAGAAAATTAACCAATTCTCTCAAAATACCTTTTTAGGAGATTATACATCCTCATCTCAATATCTACAAAAGTTTCCTGTCATTGATGACATCCATATTGACCCTTCATTATTCATTTTTCATACTGTAAATAAATTATACTTTATGTTCTTTGAGACACAATTACCCGCTAGGAAACTTAAATCTTGTCTCAAATGTGACACTAGTAAAAAAATTGGAAAGATGACAAAACGTGTACGAATTAACGTACCAAGAAATACGAGGAAAAAACAAATATAATTATACCTACTGTAAATAATTATATTTTCTTGTTTTTGTTTTTGTTTTTGTTGTTTTGTTCGTCATGGATCACACTCAATTCTTTCAAAATAGTATTCTCGATTTTTATTTTTCTATTGGTCGTGTCTCGCTCCGTAAAACAGATGTCGAACAATATAGACGACTTACTGTACTTATGACCAAGTTTGATAAAATTGTGTTTTACCTCAAAAATGCAATTGGCGACGAAACAGATTCTCCATACATCAAGTATTTTGATTTACTGTACAAACTCATATTGTTCTCTCGAGACATTACCAATGGATTAGGCGAAAGAACATTGTCTCATATGATGATTTTTATTTGGTACAAATATTTCCCTGTGCACTCTATGACCATTTTAAACATTTTTCCTCAATGGAGTTCTCATAAAAATTCAATAGGCTCATGGAGAGATATACCCGAATTTTGTACTTTCATAAAACACTTCGCTGGTGAATCGTGTCCACTTATTGACACCTGTATTGCACTTATGAATCATCAATTGGATTTAGACACTAGAGGTGATTCGTCACTTGTCTCAAAATGGATTCCAAGAGAATCTTCCAAAAAGTTTGGATGGATGTACGACCGATTCGTAATTCAATGGTTTCAATCTATCAATGGAAAAAACTACTTCAAAAGATGCAAAGATGAAAAAGACTTTGCAGAAAAACTTAAATCCTGTAAAAGACTTTATCGACATACTGTACAAAGAATATGCAAACCATTAGACGTCGTTGAGACAAAACAATGTCAAGGAAAATGGAGTCAGTTGAATCCTAAAAACGTATCGACTACAACACTTATGAGACAAAAGAATGCATTTTTGAATGTTTACAGTAGTGGAAAATCACGTCCGAAAAGTGAACACATTGATGACCGTATTTACTGTAAAAATAATTTCACATCGTTTTATGAAAATAAATCCGTCATCAATAAACAACATCAATTCAAGGAAAAAGCATACAGTAAAAAACATTTTGGAATACACTTGGGAACTATCGTAAAAGATATACTTGAGACAAAAGTGTTCGACTCTAATTATTATCCTGTACGATTATGGAAACAAGTGTCTCTTGCATCTCCTTCACATCAAATATTACCCATTATTGATCTTACTGCATACCAAACGCCGTGTTTTCACGATTCCGTAGGAATCGCGTGCATGCTTGCCCAGACATCTTTTATTGAATCCCGTATTATTGCTTATGACAGTACACCACAATGGGTCAAGTTAAGTGATCTTCATAGTGACAGTTATTATACTGGCGACGAATTGGATAGTTTACAGTATGCAAGGTCCTTACAAAATAGGATTTCTCATATTGTACAATTATCCACTGAAAAAAATGGTGGCAATGTTCACGGCACCACAAATACTGAACGAAATATGGTTCGCGTATTTGAAATGATTTTGAAAGGATTCGTTGAGACTAAAATTCCTCCACTTCAAGATATGATTTGTATTGTACTGTCTCCTTTTGATGGACTTCAACGATTGTCTCAGGAACATAAAGTAATTACTGAAATGTTTCATAATGCTGGATATGATACTGTACCACATATTGTCTACTGGAATATGTCTGGAAAAGTTACAATGGATTCTGGATTATGGTCTATACATCCTTTAGAGAATTGTACATTGTTAGCTGGAGGTAGTAGCACCATTTTGAGACATCTATCTTCTTTAAAAGGCGATGATTGGACTTTACTCAATTCTTATCAGTTCTTGGAAAAAATACTCGAAAAGTATATTTCTTTATAATTTAATTTCATTTTAGTTGAGACATTATGGACTTATCATATTCTTTTATTGTCGGGGCTGGATGGTTCTCTGATGAAAAAGGAGTCACCTTAATGGGACAGAAAACCAATAATCATCAGTTACAATATGGTGGCACTCGAAATACTGGCTTCTCTAAAACTTGGTTTGATTGTATACTACAACTACAACAACTTCCTGTAAAAATATTTATCGCTGATGCTGATTCTATTGACCCTTTGCATACAGATGTATTGAGACACCCTTTGGTTACTGTATCAAAACAAACTCAGAATTTCGGTCATGGGTCTTTTTGTGAAAGCCAAAATATACTTTGTGGATGGGCTAGAGGTGTACTGAATGGTGCTATGTATGCATACACGAATAGTTCTGATTACTTTGTTTATATTGAACAAGATGTCCAAATGGTTGGCAAGAATATTGTACACGAAATTATTTGTCATATGAAACACGTTAATAAACCTATATGCTTTGGAGGTGGAGATGAGACACCACAGAAATTACAACAGTCGCTGTTTGTTGTGTCTCACGATTATTTGCCTACTTTTATGTCTCGTCTCATATTGTACAATAATAATCGTTGCACAGAAGAACACAAATATTGGCAATGCTTCAAAGATGATTTAACCTTTTTACCTTTTCGAGGAGGAAGACAACGAAAGTTCTTGAGACAAGATGTTTGCTATTGGCAGCACAGGTAAGGGGAACTACGTTCCCCTTGGACCCCTCCTTCCAATAGAGATGTAATGCTAACATTTTATACTGTACAAAATATCAATGCTTGTAAAATAAAGTTCACCATTTTATTTTACAATAAAAATCACATAATTAAAAGATAAAAGGAAGGGGGTCAGGGGAAACCTTTGGTTTCCCCCTCTTTTACATTAATGCTCTCAATACTATTGTAAATACAAATGCGTGAACCAATATTCCCGCCATTGTCGGACATCCATCTGCGCTTGATATTTTCACAAATCGTTTTAATAAAGAATTCACAAATTTGAATGTCATTGGGTTTACGATAATCAAAAACAAAATTGTTGTGTACAGTGTGTACTTCCATTTTTCCATATTGGTTGGCTTTTCTGATGCGGACATTTTAGGATATATAATATACTTGGAGAGAATATAAGAGGGAATATATTAGATATTTATATGGTTTCCTTTTTTTTCGCTCTTCTTATGCTTTTATCCTGTACAAATATTAATTCTTTTTTCCTAAACAAACCAAGTGTTTTTTATAATGGTGTTCGATGTTTCTCTAAGAAAAAGGTAAATGATATTGTATTTGGTTTCAAATATAAACCGAAATCGATTCAACAATCTGTTTATGTACAGCATTTATCCAACTCATCTGTACCATTAGTTGTTGCACTAGGTCCTGCAGGTTCTGGGAAAACAATGTTTGCCTGCATGGAAGCGATTAAGCAACTTAATGAACGTACTGTAAAAAGAATAGTATTGACGAGACCATTAATTGCAGTTGAAGAAGAAGAAATTGGATTTCTACCTGGAAGTATGATTACTAAAATGGACCCTTGGACGAAACCTATGTTTGATATATTTCGAGAGTTATACAGTACAAATGAATTGAATGTTATGGTCAAAGATGGTGTCATTGAAATTGCGCCTCTTGCTTTCATGCGTGGTCGCACTTTTCATGATGCTTTTGTTATTGCTGACGAAATGCAAAATAGTTCTCCTTCTCAAATGTTGATGTTGACCACTCGATTAGGTATGCGTTCTAAAATGGTTATCACTGGAGATTTACAACAAAGTGACCGTTCTGATATTGTACAGAATGGTTTATCTGACTTTATTGAGAAAATCGAGAAATGGAAATTATTTTCGGATTCTTCCAATTATATCGCCATTGCACAAATGAACTCTACTGATGTTTTTCGTAGCCCTTTCGTTGCAAAGATTCTGGAAATTTATGATGAGAAAAAGAATGACTTAGTATACACTGATGGTGTTACTCCTGATTTCTTGAATGATTCAAAAAATGATTTCCAGAAGAATAAAACAAAGCTTCGCAAAAATAATGATTGCTCTTTGATACCACCTCATCACATTTCGAAACACTTTCCTTTAGACTGGTGAATATTTTCTTTTTTTTCAATAAAATTGATTCATACTGTAAATAATTATTCATACTGTAAATAATAATTATTTATGTCAACGAGTTTATTGGAAACAATGTATATGAGACATATTGTTGTGTTGTTTACTGTACATATATGTATTGTTACAGCGTGGAACGTAAATATACGCCGTTTGTTAGGGATTCACGCGTTCACTTCTTCTGCTTCAAAAGAAATACGCGATGAAGTCTTTCAGCAGCAATTGGGCAACTTAGTTTCTTCTGATTCTATTCTATTTAACTTTTCTGAAACAATCGATAGTTGGACTCGAGACAATCATTTGTTGTATTCTGTTGTGGGATTTTGTACTGTTATTGGGATTGTAGAACTGTACAATAAGACGTCTTTAAATAAACTTTTAGATATACCTGAATATGTATCCTTACGAAGATCTTTTCGAATTGGGTTTGTCATCTTTCTTTGTATCTTCTTTCGTTCTGTTGATAATGCTATTTAATTCTTTTGGTGGTTTGTAAGATTTAATTAACTGTGTGTCTTGGATGACTTTTACTTTTTTTGTTTCCTCTATGTTGTACAGTTCACTGTGCATCTCTCGTTCTATACCATCTTCTGACATTTTTTATTTATTGATTTGTGTTGTTGTACTGTAAGATATATATTTGTTTCGAGACAATTTTGTTTTTTCTATCATTGATGCCTTATACTGTAAAATATAATATTGTGTACTGTTGTGTCTCTTTATGGGTGTAGTATGGCGTCGACTTATGTGTGTACTGTTGTGTCCCCTTATACTGTAAAATATATACTGTAAAATATATATTGTCTACTATTGTGTGTCTACTGTTGTGTCTACTATTGTGTATACTGTTGTGTATACTATTGTGTATACTATTGTGTATACTATTGTGTCTACTATTGTGTCTACTGTTGTGTCGCCTTATACTGTAAATTATATATTGTCTACTAATGTGTCTACTGTTGTGACCCTATACCCTATACCCTAACCCTATACCCTATACCCTATACCCTATACCCTATACCCTATACCCTATACCCTATACCCTATACCCTATACCCTATACCCTAATCCTATGTTAACCCTATGTTAACCCTATGTTAACCCTATGTTAGTGATAATGGGAAATCGGTGACATAATGAGAAATCGGTGACATAATGAGAAATCGGTGTGTTAATAAGAATTCGGTGTTAACCCTATGTTAATCTAGGTACTCAATGCATATACTGTGAATATCTAGGTATCCAATGCATATACGGTGTAATCCTAGGCACTCAAAAGGTTGTATTGAAGTTGCACCTATATTGAGACAAAAAGGTTGTATGGAAGTTGCACCAATATTGAGACAAAAAGGTTGTATTGAAGTTGCACCAATATTGAGACAAATTATGAGACAAGCTAAGTATAGTGCTAAGAATGGTGATAATAATGGTGCTAAGAATGGTGATAATAATGGTGCTAAGAATGGTGATAATAATGGTGCTAAGAATGGTGGTAAGGATGGTGCTAAGAATGGTGATAATAATGGTGCTAAGAATGATGATAATAATGGTGCTAAGAATGGTGATAATAATGGTGCTAAGAATGGTGATAATAATGGTGCTAAGAATGGTGTGTGACGCTTACGCGTCGAAATATCCGCCGAAGGCGGATGCATCCTTAGGGTGAAAAAAAAAGGATGACAAAATGGTGATAATAATGGTGATAATAATGGTGTGTGACGCTTGCGCGTCGAAATATCCGCCGAAGGCGGATGCATCCTTAAGTGCGAAAAAAGGATGACTTTATTTATTTTTTAAGGTACAAATATACAGTATATAGATTTATGCAAATACAGGTGCTTTTGTTTTATTTCCAGGTGCGAAGAAGTCGTTTTTGTCGTTTTTTGCGCGGAATGTTGCTCTCTCCTTGGCTACTTTATTGCATATTGCGTCATTATCTTTCATAGTAATGTTGACAACTGTAGGTGCCTCCTCCATTGTCACGAACTGTTCCCATGAAGGGATGAACTCGGTGTTTACTGTCGGTAGACGCGTATACATGTTGAACCGAATATTGTTTATTACTTTGAACTCGTCTGTCTTGATGATTACGTCGAGTTGGACATATGATTCAGGGTCCTTTGAGATGAAGTTGACGACTATGCCAATTGTGAACTCTGCTTTTTGGTCCATATATCGTTTCAGCTGTTGTAAATGTTCCATTTTTGTGGGGCCTGTTGTCGCCTTCAGTTCCAATAGTATTTTTTCGCTAGGTATCTCGATATCAGTGCGTCCTCCTAGTCCACCATCCACTGTGTATGTTTCGCCGTTTATGTTTGTAAGAGTGTGTGGTACAATTGTCTCACACTTCAGTCTTAGATTAAGTGCTGCTTCCAAATTTTCTTTTAATGCTGCTTGACAGAGTTTCTCTCCTTGATAGGGTCCAATAGACGTTAAGGTGAACTGTGCAATGTCCTTAAGATTGTCAATGATTCTTTTTTGGGATGGATTCATCGTTACTGTGTTACTGTGTTCGTTTGATAGTGTGTATGCGTAATACGCTTAGAATACTGTACAAGATAATCGTTATGTACGGAATATCAATTTTTCCTATCGAATACACGAAATGGGAAATCGGTGACATAATAAGAATTCGGTGTGTTATTAGGAATTCGGTAGTTAACCCTATGTTAACCCTATGTTAACCCTATGTTAACCCTATGTTAACCCTATGTTAACCCTATGTTAACCCTATGTTATTCTAACACATATTAGAATGGTGACCAGGTACTGTACACATATACGATTGATATAATGGTGACCAGGTACTGTACACATATACGATTGATATAATGGTGACCAGGTACTGTACACATATACGATTGATATAATGGTGACCAGGTACTGTACACATATACGGTTGATATAATGGTGACCAGGTACTGTACATATATACGGTTGATATAATGGTGACCAGGTACTGTACACATATACGGTTTATATGATGGTGACCAGGTACTGTACACATATACGGTTTATATGATGGTGACCAGGTACTGTACACATATACGGTTTATATGATGGTTGCCCTAACCTTTGTCTCGTTGTTATATTACTTCAATAAATACGTATGAAATAATTCATATATATTTATGCATTATATTATCAATATTATGAAATACAAATGGATTATTGCTACTAATCATTTACGTAACGGGTCTTTTAATTTGTTAAATGTTTCGGGTGACATATTATTACATTTTAATCCTAGACCCAATGCAAATCAAGTGGTTGTCAATTCAAAAATAGATAATCAATGGAAAGCAAATGCGCTTTGCATTCCTTTTCCTCATTATCATCCGTGCTTATTAGGCAATGTACGTTTGCACGCAGAAATAGAAGTAGACGAATTCGAAGGGTTTTTTATCAAAGTGGAAAACGACCCAACTATTTATAATTATCCTCATAGTATACCGTGGTCTAGTTTCCAAGGCAACGTTATTGTTGATCATCATAGTGAACAAATGTACGACAGTCATTGGATTGTAACAAGCAATTATAAACGCTCTTCTAAAAAAGCATTGGTGTTATTATGCTATAAGCCATCTCACGTATGGTTCCAGTTTTTAAACCAATTTACTTCACATGACACATATGTTGTTATCGATGACAATACAACAGATTATAAGACTCTATATTCGCAATATAAACACGTACATATTTTACAATGCGACGATACTATCAGTAAGTCTAAAGGATACCAAAATTCAAGCGTGAATTTACCAAAACCCATTACGGCTTGGGACAAAGCGTTTTACTTTTTTTGTGAAACCACGGCAGAAAAATATGATCATGTTTGGTTTCTAGAAGAAGATGTATTTGTGTACAATGAACAAACACTTGAAACAATAAATACCCAATATCCAACAAGCGACCTTATATGCAATCAAATTCTTTCCAAATTAAATGAAAGAAATAGATGGAAGTGGTGGCATTTAATAGATAAATATTTTCAAAGTGAATTGCATCGTGGAATGGTATGTGCGTGTAGACTTTCTAAACAAATGTTAATTTATGTACAAAAATTTGTCCTAGCACACAACACTCTGTCATTTATCGAATGCCTTATCCCTACTCTTGCAAAACAGTACTATTGTGAAATTCATAGTCCTTTGGAAATGTCAAATCTTGTTTATCGTTATACCTGGGACGCTACAAATGTAAATACAAAAACACAACTGTATCATCCATTGAAAAATCTAGAAAGCCACGAATATATTCGACAGAAAATGTGATTATCCCAACACACGGTTAGAATTGTGTACTGTATAAGTGAAAAAAAGATGCTATTTATAAAGTATTAAGAATTACAAATCATATAATAATTATGTACATTTGTTTTGTTGGGCCTTGTGTTTCTTGTAACATCTATAAATGTTGTCCTTGCCTTCTCCCTCGCAGTGTTCACAACAAAAGTAAAATTGTTGAAATAGGATAGTTTTTACGATAGGTCTACCGAAAATCTCTCCATCGCAGTCATAGCAGTCCATATTGTCGCATATAAAGTAGCGTTCAGCGTATTTGTCTATTAATTCCGAAAACACAGGTTGCATCTCTGGACGATGGTCTGCGTTGAACATCGAGATCGAGTCCTGCAATACCTGCGGGAGTGCCTTTATGTGTTTCTGCAAAGTCATTGGTTGTACAGTAGTTGTCATGATAAGATATTATGGTGTTATGAGTCTATTGACTTAGGATGCAATTCACTCATTCAAGAAAACTGAAATATCAATTTTTCCTTTTATGTGGAATGGTGAATTAGAATGTTGTTCAGGTACTGTACACATATATGGTTGATATAATGGTGACCAGGTACTGTACATATATACGGTTGATATAATGGTGACTAACACATATACGGTTGATATAATGGTGACCAGGTACTGTACACGTATACGATGGTATAAAAAAAAGGATTTTTTAATTAAGGAAATACTATTCTACTGTATACAACAAATACATATTATACACTACTATTCTATCCGTTTGTGCGGTTCAATGGAGTACATCGCGTGTCCATTCTACTCTACTTTTCACTGTGTATACGTTTCCCTTTATTCCAGTATATAATGATGCTGTCATTTTTTTTGAACCGTACGTGTTGGATATATCCTGTAAGCACTCATTGACGTACTCGACAATTCCGTTGATTTCGGATATGTATTGGTTCGCTTGTTCTTTTGTAATATCTTCTGGTAAGAAAATGCGCAAGTCTCTGTTCATTCGTAACAAGATTTCGGTTATAGTTCTCTGCAGTAAGTCTGCTACTTGGAATATTTCGCGTTTTTTATCGAATGCCTTGTTTGCGCGTTGTACCTTCATCTTGAATGACTCCTCTGTGATTTTTCCGCGCAAGTATTCTATGCGCAATTCCAGGTTGTTCTCTGCTTGGTCTGTACGGTATTTCCTTAGTTCAACGTCGCGTAGGTGCAAGGTAGTCTCAATTGTGCGAGATATGAGTTCTCGCTCTCGTCCAAAGTGTTGCAGTTGCAACCAAATCGAACGGTTCAAACCGTTGGTTATGGTCTCTCCGCACACGTAGTGGTCTCCTTGGTTGCGCGGTGCTCCAGCACCGTTCGTGCGTCGCAAATACTCGAAATAGTGCGGATTGTGGATGTTTGATTCAATGTTCCCTGTTCTCCAGTCAAATGCAGTATGACACTGTGTACACCACATCTGGTCGCAGCCAGCTATCTTGAAGATTCCAGTAGAACACTTGGGGCACGGTTTGGTATCTGCGTCCAGTAGTTTTGCCGTTGCCACGTCATCTGGATTGCATTCATGTGTACTCGCATTATCTACTATCTGATGACACTCTTTACACGCTTGTTTGTTGCACAGCCCACACTTCCAACTTATATCTAGATATCCACGACAATCCTCTCCAGGACACGCGCGTACGAAATTATTTGTGCTCTGTCTTGGTGTGTTAGATGTACCATGATTTAATTTCATTTCCAAGGTATATCTTCGGTGTTTCAGTTCTTTCATTATGGTGTCCAGTTCACGAATCTCGTCTATGATTGCATCTCGTTCCATTCTCTCTGCTACTATCGGTTGTGTTGCAGGCAACAGGGCCTTCTCGCGGTCAAATAGCACATTTTCGCGCATATTCTTCCACTCCTTGCTCATCCATTGTTTTGAGAATGTCTTCGCCATAAACTGACGTGTCCACTCTGTATTACAGTTGTTGTTCATACATTTCCCTATGCGTTGGTCTAGAATATATCGACCACAGCATTCGCGGCACGCGCCTATCTCACACTGAGGACACGTCACGCACGGATTCTTTTTGGTGAAGTCTTCTGTACAGATATTGCAACACGACATTGTTATATAGGCGTTTGTATTTGCGTAAAGTTATCAAGTAAATTAGTTAGTTAGGATTTTAGTTTATGTGGAGTCTATTGACTAAGAATACCAGACACCTAGTGAGACTAAATCATTCATCAATTTTTTCTCAGGTTTTCTCAGTTTTTTTCTCACGCATATACGGTCAAAACATATACTGTACACATATACGGTCAAAACATATACGGTGAACACATATACGGTCAAAACATATACTGTACACATATACGGTCAAAACATATACTGTACACATATACGGTCAAAACATATACAGTGAACACATATACGGTCAAAACATATACTGTACACATATACGGTCAAAACATATACTGTACACATATACGGTGAGACATATACTGTACACATATACGGTGAACACATATACGGTGAAATGGGAAATCGGTGATATAATGGGAAATCGGTGATATAATAAGATTTCGGTTGTACAGGAGTTTGTAAACATATACGGTAGAATGATATAATCAGGTACTGTACACGTATACGACATTTTGAGAAGAATGGTTATCTAGATATTTGAGAAGAATGGTTATCTAGATATTTGAGACAAATGGTGGGTTGGATGGTGTCATAGGTACTGTACATAGAATAGTTATCTAGATATTTGAGAAGAATGGTTATCTAGATATTTGAGAAGAATGGTTATCTAGATATTTGAGAAGAATGGTGGGTTGGATGGTGGGTTGGATGGTGGGTTGGATGGTGGGTTGGATGGTGGGTTGGATGGTGGGTTGGATGGTGGGTTGGATGGTGGGTTGGATGGTGGGTTGGATGGTGTCATAGGTACTGTACATAGAATAGTTATTTAGATATTTGAGACAAATGGTGGATTGAATGGTGGGGTGGATTGAATGGTGGGTTGGATGGTGGGGTGGATTGAATGGTTATTTCATAAGAACAAACAACCATTGATTGTTATCTCCATTTATTTTTTTATACGACACTATATTCTTTACTGTAAACCCTATCATTTCAGCTAGTTGCACCAAATTTATTTCTGATATTGGATAAAACACTCTCTCATTCTCTCGTTTTTTACTACACGTTCTATCTTTGAATGTTTCTTGCACTATCCACTTATCTTCATCACATAAATACTTCATACTATAAATAAAATCAGGATATGACACTATCGTAGATGTTATACGATTACCACTAAATTCTTCTAATAGCTCTTCTCTCATATTCGCACCTGGACTTATCATACTAAACTTCTCTACACACACCACATGTACTATCAACTCTCCTCCTTCTTTTAACCCTACAACTTGTTATGTAAGGGCCGTTCGAATTATAAACCAAAAAAATTGAATTAAATCACTGTTAATTTACTACTGTAACAATATAAACTATTATGGATTGCTCTATCTGTTGTGAAAAGTATAATAAAACTAAGCACTATTGTGTGAAATGCTCTTATTGTGAATTTGAAGCGTGTAGACAATGTATGGAAACATACATTTTAGGGGAAAGGGTTGCAAAATGTATGAATAAGACCAAAAATGCAAATGGAGAATATATTTGTGACAAAGAATGGTCAAGAAAGTTCATTGTTCAGAACTTTACCGCAAAATTCGTAAATGGTAATTGGAAAAAGAATCTTGAACAAGTTGCATATGAGTCAGAAAAAGCACTTTTACCAGCAACTCAAGGTATCGTTGAAGAAAGGAAAGAAAAAATAAGATTATTAGGCGAAATTAGGGAACTAGATAATATGATACAAGAATTACGACAAAGACGTAGGAATTTAGAAATAGAGTACAATCAAGGAGGCGCAGTAATACACGCAAACGGTAAGAATCGACATTTTATAAGAGCTTGTCCAGATGAAAACTGTAGAGGATTCTTGAATACGTCTTGGAAATGTGGATTATGTGAAAAGTGGACGTGTTCCGATTGTCACGTAATTAAAGGCGATAGACACGATACAGTTCATACTTGTAATCCTGACGATGTTTCTACTGCAAAACTCCTTGAAAATGACACTAAACCGTGTCCTAAATGTGCAACTGGAATTTTCAAAATAGAAGGGTGTGACCAGATGTGGTGTACACAATGTCACACAGCATTTAGTTGGAGAACTGGACGAATAGAAACAACAATCCATAATCCTCACTTTTATGAATGGCAAAGAAGAAATAATGGTGGCGTAGCGCCTAGAAATATTGGTGATATTGTTTGTGGTAGAGAATTAGACCATAGAAGTTATAGTCGTATTCAAAATTATTTATGCTCTATTGGAGGAATGTTTCAAAAGGAAAAGAATGATATTGCAAACATGATTGAAACTACAATACATTTAAGGGAAGTTCAATTACCATCTTATCAGGTAAATCGTGTTGAAGATAATGTTGGACTTCGAATTGCATACTTGGAAAATAAAATAAATGAAGATAATTTCAAAATAAAGGTTCAACGTGCAAATAAACATCACGCCAAAAAAAGAGAAATAGGGGAAGTTCTCCATTTATTTATACAGACTGTAACTGATATTGTGTACCGAATTTATGAATGTGTCCGTAAACCTACTGCAGGAATAGCAAATTATACCAAACTTCAATCATTTTCAACAACTTTTAATTCACTATTAATGGAAGTACCTGCTATCACTGCATATTGCAATGAATGTCTCAAAGACATATCAACTACATACGGTAGTAAACCTAAAAAAATATTATTGTATTCAGGGTCGACATCATTAGGTAGAGATGTACTGCGCAACGTTTAATCTCCCGAACATTTATACCAGTGAAGATTTGAAATAAATAGACTGTATACACACTCATCAGAGAAAAATGAATTTTTAGAAGGGACTGTACATACCACAGTGGCATTGTACAAACAAATGCGTTGTATTACATTGTTCCAGTGTGAACACAAACAATTCTAAAGAATCTGAATGATACGTTTTTCTATATATATCTGACAGAATGAATGTTTTTTTGATATTAGATTAATTCAAGGCTCGTGTATACAGCGATATTGTAACGATATCTGTAAGTATCTGTCTAAATATACGTAATACGTACAGAAATGAAAATGGGGACGAAAGATTTTCTTTGAATATTGTATATATATTTGCTTTTATTGAATATATTTAGATACTAATGGAGGAATCTACAAAGTGTAAAGAAGAACTAAATAAGTACAATGACTGTCGAGCCGTAACTGCTTCTGTATGGGATAAAGCAAAGAAAGACGCAGAGGAACAGGAAAGGAAACAAATGAAAAAAGAGATAATTATAGAGATTGAAAGAGAAAAAGAACAAAAACGGATACAGGAAGAGTACCAGCGAGTGAATGCTGAAGCACAACGGAGAGAGGCTAGAAGACAGGAATCAGTAGAAGCTGAATATGTAGGTTGGCGTCCCAGTGGTGGCAAACGCAAATCAAAGAAATCCAAGAAATCAAAGAAATCAAAGAAATCCAAGAAAGCTAAGCGGAAATCCAGTAAAAAGTCCAAAAGGAGACAAAAATAATTATGAAATCGATTCTGTACCTATTCGATATTTAGGCATATAAGTACAGAAAATGTCAATGACAACGGAAACCGTGTTGTTTTATTAGAATGCATCATTATCTGCTTGATTTAAGTAGTTGTACAATAAATTATCAGGATTATGATTTTTAATTTCTCCGCATATCATTTGTGCATTTTCATACATTTGTCTCAGTACATCCACTGGAGTAGTGGTTCCGACACGAATAAATCCTTGTTTTAGCAAGTATTTTTTTACGTCTTGTATAGGTATTTGTTTCAGTTCAGATTTTTTCAGATTCGTTTGATTACGTATTGTACGATTAGATACCAGTACAGATACACGTGGGTGTTGTTTTGATTTACCGACATGAAATGTCCGTCTTATGATGCGTTTTTGTTTTTTGATTTTGTGGTTATGATTTTGTGGTTTGGCGTCATTTCAAATCATAGAGGGTCGATTCACACGTATAAACATTTTAGTATCAAGTGAAAATAAACCTTTTTTTACATAGCTGTGCATCTCCAAGAGAAAAAATTGATTCACAGGAATCTCGAGTGTACAGTATCACATATTAACTGATTCGCTCAGTATTCGCATAATAACTCATACTATTAACACTTAAACCCACTCACAACAATTATGTCTGCACAAACCGAAACAACAAAGGTCGTTAAGACTCTTCCTATTAAGTACAAGCATATGTTGTACAGTATGGTCGGTCTTATTGAAAACCTAAAGCACAATAATGTATTAGATGGCGATTCTGTACAAAAATGCTTGGATGTATTAAAACCAGCCATCTTTATGAAACCAGATGAACAGGTAGCGTTTATGGACGAACTCATTGATTTGCAACATATCGAAAAGAATATCGTAAAAGGGATGATTGCAGAAAAGAAAAAGGCAGAGAAAGACCAAGAAAAAGCACAGAAAAAAGCGGAAAAGACGGCTATTCTTACTGCAGAGAAGGAAAAGCAGAAAGCCGAGAAAGCAGCAGAGAAAGAGAAACAGAAAGCAGAGAAGAAACCACGTGCAAAGAAAAATAAGGAAGAACCAAAGGAAGAGCCAAAGGTAAAAGAGACAAAGGTAGAAGAACCAAAGGTAGAAGAACCAAAGGTAGAAGAGACAAAGGTAGAAGAGACAAAGGTAGAAGAGACAAAGGTAGAAGAACCAAAGGTAGAAGAACCAAAGGTAGAAGAGACAAAGGAGGCACCAAAGGTAAAAGAACCAAAGGAGGCACCAAAGGTAGAAGAACCAAAGGTAGAACCTGAAATGATGATGAAAATTATCAATGATGTTCGATACTGGATATTAGAAAATAATCCAGAGAATAGTCCTGTATATGAAAATACAAAGGACAGTGATGGTGATTCCACAAGCGGTAAAAAAGTAGGAGAATTACGAGATGGCGAATTGTTCTTGGATAATGCAGAAGAACCAAAAGAAAAAAAGAAGACAGTAAAGAAACCTCGTCAACCTAAAAAGGACACAGAAACAACGGAAGATAAAAAACTAAAAACTAAAGGAAGAAAACCAATGATATCACAGACTGTATTTGAAGGGACAAAAAAGAAACCAGAGGACCAATTAGAATTTTCGTGCCATCAAACGTTAGATTTCGAACTGGATGAAAAGTACACATCAGAGCTAACAGAAGAAGAGTATAATGGTGGAAATACAACACCAAAATTAAGAGTAAATAAATAGAAATAAAGGTAGAAATAGATACTGTATATACTTTGATTTAACAATTAATCAGAAAATTGATTTCCTTTTTTTTCCATTGTCATATATTCATAAGTTTATAATTGTATTGTATACCTTTGATTATCAAAATGGGTCGTAATAAATTTGGAGGAAATAAGCAAAAAGCTATGGCGAATAGCAAAACTGTAGAAATACCGATGAGGTATTCTACGTGCGAATTGGAAGTATATGCAAAAATAATGAAAGCATGGGGCAACGGGATGTTTCAAGTACAAGACAACGATGGCAATACATATGTTGGTCACGTTCGAGGTAAAATGCGTGGAAAATCAAAACGCAATAATTTGATTCGAGTGAATGATATTGTTCTTGTAGGATTACGCGAATGGGAATCAGACAAAAAGAATGTTGATGTACTGTACATATATGAAGAGAATCAAGTATCGCTTATACAGCAGAATAGTAGTAGTAATACAGACCGTATTATTGAACATAATGATATGATACAATACGACTACAGTAACGAATGTGCAAATGTAGGAATTACAACAGAACAAGAAATCGAATATGTAAAAGATGCATTCACGGATGAAATCGACTTAGACAATATTTAAGTAATTGCAACATATACTGTAAATGATAAAAATAATATTTTTTTTGTGTACATTTGTAAGTTTATGTTCTCATCGTATTAATACAAAGCCGAGTAGCAATTCTTATGAAAATAATGGTAATTTTTTTTGGAAGGTTAGTAAATCAAATGATATTCGTAAAAATACCTTAAATAAATATATTTTCAATGGTTTTCCGTTATGTATAACAAGAAAGCAAAATGGAAAGGTATTAGCAGTTAGTGATGTATGTGTTCACAGAGCAGCTTCTCTTTCACAAGGTCGTGTTCTTTCGAATGGATGCATTCGTTGTCCTTACCACGGGTGGGAATTTCAAGATGGTATGATAAATTCCATACCAGGCTGTCCTGAACACAATAAAATGAACAATTTCGGAGTACCTCGTTTTATGACAAAAGAGATAAATAATGACGTGTATTTATGTCCAACATTTGATATGAACAGTGAAAAAGGTAATTATCCTGTAAATAAAATATATGTTCCAGACGAAGCATCCGACCAAACATTTAGACGTGTATCTGGTAGACGTCATATAAATCGTCCAAATAATCTTGTTACAGAAAATGTACTTGATATGATGCATGTCTCATACGTACACTCTTTTGGGAATCGTTTATCACCAGTTCCATTTGAAGTACAGTACAAAGATATTGACGAATTATCTGGTAGAACAACGTTTTATTATACAGCAGGTCCTACAAGTATGTCGGCTATGTTGGGAAAAGCCAAATTTGTAAAAGTAGAGAACGAGTTTTATTTACCTGACACAACAGTTACACGTGTATTTGCGAATGATATTGTAAAAACAATAGTTACACATTGTTATCCCATTGGTAAAAACGAATCTATTTTACATTATGATTTGTACAGGAATTTTTTAGATTCGCCAATTTTTGATTCTGCGTTTCGCTATCAAATGGACCTTACATTAGATGAGGATGTTGATATTCTAAATCAAGTATATGACGTACATATGAAAGGTTTCATGAATAGTAAATTCGATGTTACACCATTAAACTTTCGTAAAAAGCTAAATAATGTACATAAAAAGTTGAATAATACAAAAATATAAAACTATCTAGCAAGTATAATATATATAGTTTTATGATTGTGTCTCATTTTATTTTATTTTTTATTTGTAATGTACAAGGATTTACGCATATTCATAATTGGTTTCCTGTCGTTCCTGTCTCAACATACGATTTTTCAAAGATATCAAAAATAGAAATATTGAATAAAGAATTTGTTATTTGGAAAAAAGGAGACAATTATATTGTACAAGATGACCGTTGTCCTCATAGAAGTGCACCATTGTCAGAAGGATATATAGACCGAGACAGTAAAAATCTGAGGTGTTCATATCATGGATGGGAATTCAATGAAGGAGGGTGTACAGTATGTATACCACAAAATGATTGTAAACGAAAGTTTGACGTGAGTGTTCCTTCGTACGAGACGTGTGTATATGGTGACATATTATGGGTTTTTCTAGGTAATAAGACAGATGTTGTCTCGGAGTACAGTACAAATCATCCTAGTAAAACAGGAATAAATAATGATACATTTACAATGATGCGTGAAATACCGTACGACTATTTTATATTATTAGAGAATCTTTGTGACCCTGCACACGTTCCATTCGCACATCACGGATTACAGTCTCGTCGAGAGAAAGGAAGTCCCGTACACATACAGATGAAAGAATTAAACAGTACAAATTATCATATTTACTTTTCAGATCAAGTAATGGGAAACGGCAATGAGACAAGAGTCGGTACTATGAACATACATTTACCGTGTCATTATTATTTAGAAAATGTTCATCCGAAAGATAGTATATTAGATACGTTACACGTATTTACAGTCCCTGTTAGAAAGGGTAAAAGTCGTATAATTATAAAACCACAGTACAATATTAGTCATCCATCAGTTCCGTTATTTTCAGTAATACCAAAATGGATACAACATTCTCTTACAAATCGATTTTTTGACAGTGATTCTCTTTTATTGCATGAACAGGAACGACTATTAAGGAAAAAAAATGGTGGTGAACTTTATGGTTATGAAAGACAGTATAAATTAATGACAGAAAGCGATTTGGCGATTAAAAAGTATACTAAATGGATGAAACGAGTGAATAATTTTACTTTACCCTGGTGTTTTGAACATACCCACGTAAATAAAGAGAGAAAAAGGAGAGAAATATTGGGGCGTTTGGAACAACATACGAATAGTTGTAAATACTGTAAAAATACATTGGAACGAAGTATATTTGTACAGAAATCTGGAATTATTAGTTCAGTTTGGTTGGGAGTTTGGTTACAAGAACCCAAAATATTTAGTTTAGGATGTCTCGTTTGGTTGATTACAGAAAAAATAAAATACGTATTGATTTTCGAAGATTATGTTCACAATGAAATAGACTAATTATGTTATGTACAATTTTTTGTTGTTATATTGTATATAATATTATGAAACAAGGTTATGGTTTGAATCCATATGATAATAGTGTAGTTCATTTGAAAACTTGGTTACAATCAAAAAAGAACTTTATCGTGTTATACGATGATGATTTTCCTTTGTGTTTTAAGCGTGAATACTTTACGGATTTATTCGCGCAATATGGTGGTAAGAGTTTGTCCTGTAAAGAAGAACCAGCCAAGGCTGTAGTAGAAAAACTTGATAACAAAGAATATTTAGATATTTCTACACTTAAAATTAGCAAAGACCATATATTTGCACGTTTTACAAATTTAAAAAAAATGTTTAGTAAAAAGAGTAGTCCTGAACAGGTTTTTCGCATTAAGTCGGGTCGAAATACACGCATAGCTTACTGGGATATCGTAGGTAATATTAAAGATATTTCAGACGCACTAACAAAGTATAGCTATTTATGGGATTATGGAATAAACACTATATTACGAAAAGGGGAGAACTCTATACATAATAATAATGTGTTTGAGACTGATAAAATAAATAGGTATCGTTTTCCATTTGACCCTTATCCTATTTCAAGAAGTGGTGCATTAAAAAATATCAAAACAGTAATTGCATCCATAGATAAAGCGTTCGCAGAAACAGAATTAGGAGATGAAAATGTTATTGGATATAGAGGTATGAAAAATCATTTCGATGAATTATTGGAATATAATAAAATGAAGCCAATAGGAACATCATTTGTATCAAAACCGTACACATCCGTTAGTACAAATTTTCAAGTTGCAAAGGGATTCGCGAATCAACATACTTATTGTTGTATTTATAAATTCGTAATTGACAAAAAAATACCATACATTAATATGAGAAACACCACAAAGTTCAAAAATGAAAAAGAAATACTATTACCAAGAAATATTTTATTTCGTTATGGTGGAAGTGAAATTAAAAAAGGACTAACAATACACATTATGTTTGTCACTCTAATAGATGATTCTAATTTACAAAATCGTAAAACACCTAACAAATGTTTCGAAAGAGAAACAGTAGAATTTGTTCCTGTTGAAAGTGAAGCTATAATAAAAAGGGCTTTGGATGATAGTGGTGCCGATGAAGACGTTGCACCAACTCCTAAATGTCCTATAAATACAGAAAGAAATAAGAATTCAGGATTATGTGTTCCTACTGAAGAAGTATTAGAATCTGGTTCAACACCTAAAAAAGTATCCACGCCAGTATTGAATGGTAGTTCTCAACCCAAACTCAAAACAAAAAAATGTCCAAAGGGAACTCGTAAAAACAAGAAAACAGGATTATGTGAACCAAAAATAACTAAAATCGCTAATCCAAAATCAGTATCGCCACTTTTTTCACCACCACAAACAACTAAAGCCACTACTCCAAAATCAGTATCGCCACTTTTTTCACCACCACAAACACCATCATGGCTTCAGTCACAAAAGATACGACCATTGTGTCCTCCTGGAATGAAGCTAAAAAAAGATAGTTGTGTATGTGTAGAGAAAACACCACCCCCGAAGAAAATTTCTACAGTAAAAAAGAATAAGACACCCAAATGTCCAAAAGGTACTCGACGAAATAAAAAAACAGGATTATGTGAGCCGATTAAGAAATAAATGTCTCATTATGTTTATTGATATATGT